>Ga0316202_10000507_pt1 | contig 42010 bp, 43 predicted proteins | sample 3monrhotite_MG_FD_204934 | JGI IMG/M metagenome (GOLD analysis project Ga0316202, IMG submission 204934) | Microbial mat bacterial communities from mineral coupon in-situ incubated in ocean water Damariscotta River, Maine, United States -... | ecosystem: Environmental > Aquatic > Marine >...
TTGCCATTGGTAAGAATTTTACGGCCCATAAAATGATGCTCAAGGCGCATCCGGATTTTGATTATGTACCTGTAAAGAATGCAAAAGAAGGTTTACATCTAACCTCGAAAGGGAATGTTTTTGCCTATATCGACATCATGCCGACATTAGCTTACGAGATTAATAGATTAGGCTTTACCAACTTAAAAATTTCCGGAAACACGGGGCTGATGTTTGAACTTCGCCTTATGATTCGAGACGACTATCCCCAATTGGTTTCCATTGCCAACAAAGTTATTTCTCAGTTCAGCCTGGAAAAAAAGCAGGAAATCATAAACAGATGGATCAATGTCAAATACCAACAAGATTTTGATTATAAAAAATATTGGCCCTATTTAGCCTTTATTGTCGCTATTCTGCTGGCTATTTTCCTGTGGTTATTACTTTCTAGGCTCAACGCGATCCAAGCCAATCGCGCTAAATCTGAATTTCTATCCTCCATGAGCCATGAATTGCGCACACCTCTGAATGCTATTTTAGGATTTGCTCAAGTCCTTGAACTCAACAAAAAGACACCTTTACAAGACAGTCAAAAAATCGCCGTTACGCAGATTATAAAGGGTGGAAATCACTTATTGGCCCTTGTAAATGAAGTCCTTGATCTTGCCAAAATTGAATCTGGAAACCTTCATATTCTGATTGAACCCGTAAATACGCAAGCCGTACTGGACGAGTGTATAAGTGCATTGACCCCCTTGTTAAATGACAGAAATATAAAAATTGATACGAACGGCTTTTCAGCCTCAATCATTCAAGCTGACTATGTTCGTTTCAAACAGTCGCTTTTGAACATTTTATCCAATGCCGTCAAATACAACAGACAAGATGGGCACGTCAAAGTGATCTCTGAGCGTGTGGGAAATGAAATGCAGCGTATCTCTATTTCGGATACTGGATACGGCATTCATTCTGATAAGCAAAGCATACTGTTCGAGCCGTTCTCTCGTTTAGGCCGGGAATCTTCAGAAATTGAAGGAACAGGGATTGGTTTAAGCATTACGCAAAAATTAGTAACGGCTATGAACGGACATATTGGTTTTGAAAGCATCGAAGGTGTTGGATCAAATTTTTGGATTGATCTCCCTAGGGCGGCAAAAAATTTGCAGACCGTTGCGAACACTTCAAACTTTCATAAAGACCTATCCAACAAAGTTTTTCCAAAACCAGAGAATGCTGAAAGCGACTTAAAGCGGGTGATTTATATTGAAGATAATCCCGATAATGTAAGGTTGATTGAAACAATTCTAGCCGACTTGCCAAACGTTAAGCTTGACGCTTTCCATACCGCTGAATTGGGGGTTTCATCAGCACGAGATCATCACACAGACTTGATTTTAATGGATATTAATCTACCGGGCATGAATGGGATAGAAGCCTTGGGTGAGTTAAAACTGTATGAGAATACGTGTAAAATTCCTGTTATTGCGATTTCGGCGTCTGTCATGCCGCATCAAATCAAAGACGGTTTAGAGGCTGGTTTTCTTGCCTATTTCACCAAACCCCTGGACATCACGAAATTCCTCGACAGCGTCACGGACCTACTTGCAGACGACCAAAAGAATATTTCGTAGCGGACGTTTCAACGCTGAAGTGATTTGCATCAGGCCTATGCGGTCTTTAGGCCGTTTCCAAAAACTCAAACCCCGCCCCTTCGACGGCCTGTTTCACCGTTGCCTCATCCGTGCCTTCAACCGTAACCGTTTTGGCGTCTAGGTCGACTGTGGTGGTGGCTTGGGGGGCTGCTTTGGTGATGGCGTTGGTGACCGCATTGGCACAACCGCCACAGGTCATACCGTGAACTGTATAGGTGTTGTTCATGGTGTGGGTTCCTTACAATTGATGTCTGTTAGTGTCCAACATAAGCCTTCCCGTGTGGACAAGGTCAATTGGTTTTTCTGGCTAAGTTCAGCTTCATCAAGGTTGAAATGGGGACAATGGCGAGGCCACGGTCGATGGCTTCGGGGATCCAAGTTTTCAGGACTTTGATGGTGGCTTCTCTGGGGTGACCGATGGCGATGGAAACGCCGTGTTTGCGCGCCATACGTTCCACTTCGCCCAGTTGCTTTAACACCGCGTTGACATCGTTGTCGTTGTCCAAAAAGACATTGCGATCTAAGGCGGGCATCCCAATTGTACGCGCCACCTTTCCCGCCACAGATTTGGGTGAAGTCCGGCTATCTAAAAAAAACACACCGCGTTGCTTGACCTGTTCCAACACCACCTGCATGGCCCGGCTGTCTTCGGTAAAACGACTGCCCATGTGATTGTTCATCCCGACATAGCCTTCAAACCGCCCCAGCCCCCATTGGGTCAGCTTCGCCAGTTCGTCATCTTTCATCGCCGTCATCAACACGTTTGGCCCCGCATCAATCATAGGATTGGACGGTTCCATCGACATATGCAGCATCAATTCATGGCCTTTTTTGTGCGCCGCCTTCGTTTGTTGGGGCAAATTATCGGCGTAGGTCATGAACGACAAGGTCAGCGGCGCCGGGACATCTTCCCACATGCGCCGGGATCGTTTGAGATCAACCCCCATGTCGTCAATAACGATGGCAATCATGGGCTTGCCCGGGGATGGGGTGAAGGCAATGGCGTTTTGCATCCACAACGGCTGTTTGCCGACCGGCTGCGTGGGCGACGTTAGGCTTGCGACTTGGGCCGGGGGAACTTGTGAGGCTTTTGGCGCTTGGACAACGGGCGGCTCATACGTGTGATCAACCACCCGTTCTTCATAAGCACGGGCCCCGTATTCCGGCAAAATAACGTCGATGTTGTCTAAAGATTGTTGGATGATGGGCCGCTGTTCGGCCACGGGTTCGGGCGTTTGTGGCCCAAACAAGGCCTGTGCCCCCAGGTACCCACCGCCCAAAGCCATCACGAGAACCACCCCAAACACGGCTAAGTGGTTGGTTTCGACATCGTGGCTCATGCCCGGCACGCGGATGCGCGGCGGCACCCGGACCCACAATCGCGCCAACGGGCCCAGCAACACCTTAAAGCGCAAGGCTTGATGCTTGGCTTGGTGTTTTTTTGTTTGTCGCTTGGCCTTCTTTTGGCCTTTTGTTTTGGCGTTTTGCTTAACGGGTTTTCGGGCCACGGAGAAACTTTCTTCGATTATAAGAATCCAAGCCACAGAGTCCTACGGCTTGAACCTTTCGTCAACGTACTCCATCACTTGTGGCAGCTTTTCTTTTGCCCTTTGGGTTGAGGTTCAGCCCCAGCCAACCCGGCCAAACCTTCTAAGATCGGGCAATCGGGACGATCATCCCCCTGGCAACACTGGGTTAAGTTTTTCAAGGTGTCGCGGATGCTTTGTAATTCATCAATGCGCTGTTCAACATCGGCAATGTGTTTCAACGCCACCGCTTTGACCGATGCACTGGCGCGAGACTTGTTGAGCCACAGGTCCAACAAGTTCGCCACATCGTTCACAGAAAACCCCAAGGACCGCGCACGTTTGATAAAGCGCAAGATTTCCACATCATTGGCGCTGTAATCCCGATAACCATTTTCCGCCCGTCCGGCTTTCGGGATTAAGCTGATGCTTTCGTAATAGCGTATGGTTTTAGCCGTTACGCCCGATTGTTTAGCGGCAAGCCCGATGTTCATTTTTTAGCTCCCGGTTTCCAGCGTTTCAAAAGCAGTGAATTGCTCACCACCGATACCGAACTCATGGCCATAGCCGCCCCGGCGATGGCGGGTGTCAACACACCCGCAGCCGCCAACGGCAAGGCAATGACATTATAAAAAAAGGCCCAAAATAGGTTTTGGCGAATTTTACGCACCGTCGCCCCCGACACCGATAAGGCATCGGCGACCATGGCGGGGTCAGAGCGCATCAACGTGATCGCGGCCGAATGCATCGCCACATCGGCCCCCGACCCCATCGCCATACCCACGTTGGCTTGGGCTAAGGCGGGGGCATCATTGACGCCGTCACCCACCATGGCCACGATGGCCCCGGTCACTTGCAAACGTTCAACCTCGCCCGATTTTCCATCCGGCAACACTTCGGCAATGACATCGGAAAGACCTAAACGGTCGGCCATGGCGCGGGCGGTCCGTTGATTGTCACCCGTCAACATGATGGGGCAAATGTTGAGGCTTTTAAGGCCTGAAACAGCCGCCCGGCTGGTGTCTCTGGCGACGTCTCCAACGGCGATAAAGCCTAATATTTTTTCACCGTCTTGGACCCACATGACGGTGTTGCCTTGGTCTTCGAAACCGTGCGCGGCCTGCTCAAAATCTGCCGTTGAAAGCGGCCCCATAAAGGCGCGGTTTCCGATCCGCAAAGCATGGTATTCAAAGCGCGCTTCAACACCGTGTCCGGGATGCGCTGTAAAGCTCTCCAACGGGGCAAGTTTAACGTCCCCGGCCGCGTCTAAAACAGCGCGCGCCAAAGGGTGTTCGCTGCCCTGTTGAGCGGTCGCGGCGAGCTGTAACAGAGCGTCTTTATCCGCCCCCTCAATCGCCACCAGCTTAGGCTTACCCTGGGTCAAGGTTCCGGTTTTATCGAAGATCACGGTGGTCACGCGGTGGGCATTTTCCAAGGCCTCAGCGTCTTTGATCAAGATGCCGTGCTTGGCCGCGATGCCCGTTCCAACCATGATCGCGGTGGGGGTTGCCAAGCCCAACGCGCACGGGCACGCGATCACCAACACGGTGACCGCATTGATCAAACCGACTTCCCATCCGGCCCCCGCCACCACCCAACCAATCCACGTCAAAGCCGCAATCCCAACCACGATGGGAACGAATATTGCGGCGATTTTATCGACTAGTCGCTGCACCGGAGCCTTAGAAGACTGGGCGTTTTGGATTAAATTGATAATATGGGACAAAGTCGAATTTTGGCCCACGTTGGTGGCCTTAACGCGCACCAAACCGTCCGCATTAATGGCCCCACCCGTGACAAATTCACCAACGGACTTCAGCACCGGAAGGCTTTCCCCGGTGAGCAGGCTTTCGTCCATGGCGCTTTGACCAAACACCACTTCGCCGTCAACCGGCACCCGTTCGCCAGGACGGATAACGACCACGTCACCGCTTTTGACTTGGGCGGCGGGGATTTCAACTTCGGCACCATCGTCGCTCAACACCCGAGCCGTTTCGGGGCGCAATTTCATCAACGCGCGAATGGCGCCGGTGGTGCCACGCTTGGCCCGACTTTCCAAAAACCGTCCCAGCAAAATCAGCGTCACCACGGTGGCTGAGGCTTCAAAATAAAGATGCCCTTCCCCCGCGCTAAACAGCACCCGCCACGCACTCAATAACCACGCTGAACTGGTGCCCATAACCACCAACAAATCCATGTTGCCGCTGCCGGATTGAAGCGCCTTCCAGGCCGGCATATAAAAGCGTCTGCCAGCCCAAAATTGAACCCCGCTCGCCAGCCCCAATTGGACCCAACCAGATAGCATCCATTCGATGCCGCCAAAGCTTAAAATCATCTGCGCCCACAGCGGTGCCGTCAACGCCACCGCGAGGCTTAAATTGATCAGGTCTTGGCGCAATTTTTGGGCGGCTTTTTCATCATCGGCGGCGCCAAAGCTTTCGGCGTTGTCAACCACCGACGCGTCATAGCCCGCCTTTTGCACGGCGCGCACCAGGTCTGCCATTGATGACATCGTATGGGTGATGGTGGCACGCTCAGAAGCCAGATTGACCCGAACCTCAGAAACGCCCTCGACCTTTTGCAAAGCCTGTTCAACCCGGCCCACGCATGAGGCACAGGTCATGCCTTCTACCGCCAATTCAACCGAGCGTTCCGGCACCGAGAACCCCGTCATCTCAATCGCGACCTTAAGCGCCACACCCTTGATCTGGGTTGAATCAAAAGTTACGTCGGCGGTTTCAGCAATCAGATTGACCGAGACCTCTTGGACCCCAACCAGTTTTGCCAGTTGCCGTTCGATCCGGCTTGAACACGAGGCGCAGGTCATGCCTTCAATCGGCAACGTAATGTGCGCGGAGTCCACCATAAGCGTTAAACCTTCCACCAAAGTATAAGCTTATCATAAACCTTCCCGTCTTGGGAAGGTCAAGGGGTGGTTTATCAGACCTCGCTCGCTGAACGATAGCTGAACACGCGTGTCAGGTTTGGTTCATCGCTGGGAACGTATAACCACCTCAACAACAACGAATCTCTTGCTCGTTAGCAAGATTTAGGTGGGGATCTAAACAATGAAAATAACAGCTGCGCCTATTTTGATTGACGAGAACCATGTCGCGCGCGCTGAGGCCGAAGCCTTGATCGCCCAGGTCTATGCCCATGAATTTGGCGCAAAAATCACCACCTTTGCCAAGCTGTTGATTGCCCTTCAAGATGAAAACGGCACCATTGTTGCCGCCGCTGGCTTGCGTATGGCGGGGGATTTCTTTTCCGAAGTCTATTTGGACCGCCCCATTGAAAACGTGTTGTCCGATCACTGGCAACCGCCCGCAACCCGTGACGAAATCGCCGAAGTCACGACCTTGGCAGCACGCCGCCCCAATGCGTCCCACGCCCTGTTTTCCGCCATCATCGGCTTTATGCGGTCTCAAGACATCCGCTTTGCATTCTTCACCGTGACAGAGCGTTTGCACCACATGCTTAAACGCACCGGAATCCCCGCAGAAGAACTGGCTCGCGCCACACCTGATCGCATCGACAACGCCGACGACTGGGGCCACTACTACGCCACATCCCCCCGGGTCGTCGCCATCCACGACGCCTTTGTCTCGATGGCGGCCACGGCTGTAAGCGGTGTTGAGGGGGCTGTTGAAGCGCAAAACCAAAACCACAGCCAAATGGCCGGTTAAGGCGCGTTTGTCCTAACGCGGTTTGATTTTCTGGCGGAACGTCTCAATCTTCTTTTGCGTTTCCTCCAAGATTTCCACCTCGTCTTGGAATTTCGTTTTCGTCGCCAGATCTATCAGGGTGTCCGCCTTCTGACCCCGCGACGAAGTGGCCTTGGCCTGTTCCATGGTCGTGGCCGAAGTCACTTTTAATTTACCGATGGCTTCGCGCAAGACATACAGGACGGTGATATTTTCAGACAACTGCTCATCGGAATCAACGAGCAACATCTCAAGATCATTGATTTGAGAATTAAGCAGAATGGTCTGCATTTCCAACGCCGTTTCATCCGCCGCCATCACATCCATGATCGCTGCATTTTCTTTGGCTTGTTTCCGCAGCTCACAAATCTCTGCTTCCGCGACCTTAAGGCGCTTTTGAAGCTCTTTGACTTCAGATGACATTACGCTCTCCTAACCCAGACAGGCCTCATATTACACGATCAAACTCAAAAAAGCATGAGGTTAGAATCAAAACCTCCATAACTTGCTTTGTCATTCCCAAGCCATCGGAAATTAATACTGACACGTATGACCTTTGAACCATCGCCCTAAGGGCTCCTCCCTCAGGTGAAAGCCTGTGGGAATTGAGTCGGAATGTCGAGACCCCGCCAGCCAAACCGTCAGGCGCGGGTTTGCCCCGCGCATCCATGATGTGAGACAGAAAAATGTTGAAATTGTTTTTTTATTAACCATTGAAAAATAACGAAAAAAATAATTAAATACACTGTCGCCGTATTTTAGAACGTGTCACGAAGGCCGACGCTGAGAAAAATGGAATTTGAAAGCCCAAATTTAAATTGGGCGAGAATTAACGTCTTAAAGGAAGCCTGTTTTGGAACTCTCCGGCATCACACTGAGACGCAGAATTATCGTCCCTCTAGGCATTGCCCTATTGCTCATTCTTGCGGCCTTTATCTCTTGGGCTGTGATTAAAGAAACAAACACGCGCCAGACCTATGAAGAGATGCGAAATGATAAGGTGCGTCTTGCCTTCAATGCGTCTATCGAAAACAACAAAGTCACCTTGGGCGTTGCTCTTGCTGGACTCACTGAGCGCAAAGACATCATAGAGCTCTTTAAGCGCCGGGACCGCAAAGCCCTTCTGGCTCTATCAGCGCCGTTATATAACACTTTAAATTCAAAATTTAATATTACTCACTTTTATTTTACAGATCAAAACCGCATCAATTTTTTGCGCGTTCATCAACCCGATCGTTATGGCGATACCATTGATCGCGTCACCACACTTGAAGCTGAACAAAGGGGGAAACCTTTTGCCGGTCTGGAACTTGGACCTTTGGGGACGTTTACGCTGCGTTACGTACTTCCCCTGATTGAGAATGGGGCGATTATTGGCTTCTTTGAAATGGGCATGGAAATTGAGCACGTCTTGCCAACGATCATTAAACAATTGAATGCCGACTTATATGTGACTTTGCACAAGGACACCATGAACAGAAAGACATGGGAACACGGCATGAACTACCTTGGACGCGACGCGGCTTGGGATCGTTTCGAAAATGTTGTGATGATTTATGAACCGCATGGCAAAAGCCTATCCAAAGATATCATCCAACAAATTGACCATCATCAAAACATTAAGTCGGGTAGCCGCCTTGAATTTGACCTTGAAGGCCGAACCTACAACGTCGGCTTTGTCCCCATTCTTGATGCGCGCAATCAATCGGTCGGGGATTTTGTCATTGTCGCGGACAGCACGGACCTTGTCGCGCAGTCTTGGAAACAAATTACTTACTTATCTTCAACCTGTGTTGCCATTGGGGTCATCTATTTATTTTGGCTTTTCCCTTTTCTGGGCCGCATTGAATTGCGTTTGATTGAACAAGATGAACGAATGAGCGCGTTGATCAATTCAAGCGGCATCGGCATTTTTGGCATGAACGAACAAGGGGATTGCACGTTCTGCAATCCAGCGGGTCTCAAAATTTTGGGCCATGATAAAGAGACCCTGTTGGGTAAAGACATCCACAGCACCATTCACCATTCCCACCCAGATGGCACGCCGTACCCTTTATCGGAATGCCCGGCTCATCAAGCCATCACCGAAGGCATTGGCAACCAAACTTCACACGAAACATTTTGGAAAAAAGATGGAACGAGTATTGATGTCAGCTACATCACCCAACCTGTCTTTATTCGCGGCAAGATGACAGGCGCCGTGGTCAACTTTCGCGACATTACGCAGGACATAAAAATGGAGCAAACGCTTCGCGTTGCGATGGAAGAAGCCGTGGTTGCCAACCAAGCTAAGTCTGAATTCTTGTCATCCATGAGCCACGAACTGCGCACACCGATGAATGCTATTTTGGGCTTTGCTCAAGTCTTGGATACCGAACTTCTAACCGATCGACAAAAATTTTCCGTTGAACATATCATTAAAGGCGGAGAACACCTGTTAGAGCTCATCAATCAAGTTCTTGAACTGAACCAAATAGAAGCTGGTCGGCTTACATATAGACTTGAAGACATCCATGCTTACGATCTTATGCGCGATACTCTTGGCCTGATTGAAATGAGTGCGAAAGACAACAACATTAAAATCATTAATGAAACTTCAAAGGCAACCCTGCCTTACCTTAAAACGGATGGCACGCGGTTAAAACAAGTGTTGTTAAACCTGCTGACGAATGCGCTTAAGTATAATTCTCCTGAAGGTTCAATCACGCTTTCCTGTGAATCCTTACCAGATGCCTTTTTTCGCATAAAAGTCAGTGACACGGGAATCGGAATTCCGCTGAAGAATCAATCCGATCTTTTCACGCCCTTCGAACGTCTGGGTCACGACAACAGCAACATTGAAGGAACGGGTATTGGCCTGACCATCAGCAAACGCATCATTCAAACGATGGGGGGCAGAATTAATTTTAAAAGCGTTGAAGGCAAAGGCAGCGCGTTTTGGGTCGATGTTCCCATCGCCCCATCTTCAAAAACGTCTGCATAGCGTAATTCTTGACACCGCAATCCCCGCCGAGCGATAGGGAGCGCCACAACTCCTTTTAAAGTTGTGTTCAGGCCGGAAAATTCATTGTATTGTTTGCTCAGCTTGAACTTTGACTCCACCAGAGGGTGTTCTTAATGGAACAAATTTTGCAATCGATTGTGATTGGCTTTCCCATCCTGATTTACCACTTGGGGCTAACTGTGGCTTTGTTTGGCTTGGGCCTTTACACGTATGTTAAAGTCACGCCTTTGCATGAGTTCAATCTTGTTCGCGACGGGAACCAAGCCGCTGGGCTTTCCCTTTCTGGCGTAATCATTGGTTTGGCCTTGCCCTTAGCTTTTTCCATGAAAGCCAGTGTGAACGGCACTGACATCGTGTTTTGGGGCATTGTGATTGTTATTTTGCAACTGTCATCTTTTTTAGCGGCTCACCTGTTGTTGAGCGATCTTTCAAAACGCATTGAAAACGGTGAAATGGCTGCGGCTTGGTTATTATTTGGCCTAAACATCGCCTTGGCCATGTTCATTGCGGCAGCCATTTCTGGGTAAGTTTGGTTAAGCGGATGCAAGATAATTATTTTATCATCATCAAGTTTTGTATGTATGCCTTTATCCTTGTAGCCATTGCAACGTTTGGGGATTCAAACACGGCTGAACCCACGCCCTTAGTCATGCAGACCGCGTTACAACAACCCAGCCCATCAGACCCATACTTTCAGTCTCAGGCACATATTTCGGGAAACCCAAAAGAAGAAAACAGTCGCTATACGGGCAGTGCCTTTTCCCTATCAAGAGATGGAAGCTGGCTAACCGCAACCCATGTCTTAAAGGGATGCAAACGGGCATATGCAGAATTGCAAAAAAGCAGAGGTGGCCGATTTAGATACAAATCGATCTTATCATGGCAACCCGTTACGGGCACCGATGTCGGTGTGATGAAAACACAAGGCGGAACCGCAGGACTTCACCTTGCGAAAACAGCTCCACGAGATGGCGAGTCTGGATTTTTTTATGGTTTTCCAGCAGGACAAGCCAATGCAGGATATGCTGTCAAATTCGGCAATGTAAACATGATTCGTTTCCAAGGTCTTGAACGGGAAGCGGCCGATGTTTGGACCATTTACGACTTTCATCCCGCAAAAACCATCCATTTGGGCGGTAACAGTGGCGGCCCCATGTTGAATAAATACGGGGAAGTCGTGGGCGTAGTATCCGCAGGGAATGACCGCAGGGGCCGGGTTTTCACATCAATGATTCCTAGAATCGCCTCTTTAAATGATTTTTCTTATGCTGAATTTTCACCCAAAGACACTTTAACCCAGGACAATTACGTCAAATTTGGCCGAAAACTCCGCCACAATGAAATCGTCATTCGAGTGAATTGCAGAACCTAGGATTACGGCGTTCCGGCTAACGCGACTTGATCTCTGGGTTAAGCGCTGTCACATCCGCCCGAACAACCGATTGTTTTGCGATGAGGGCGTTCACAATGGCGCGGGTGTCGTTGTAATGCTTCGTTTCCTTGTGCACGGCAAGCGCATCCGGGCTGGTATAGATCTCATAGAGGTAGAACGTGTCGTCGTCGTCTTGGTCTTTGAGGACGTCAAAGACGATACAGCCTTCCTCTTCCCGGACAGAGGCCTCGGCATTGGGCATCATGGCTGCTAAGAACGCTTTTTCGGTCCCGGGGTGCAATTTGGTTTTGACGATGATGCAATACAAGCCTATCTCCTGTGTAGCTTATGAACACAAAACTTAAGGGAGCCCCCCCATGAATTCAAGACCCAAACCCTTTAACGGCTTGCGCCATCTTGGCCTGCGGGTCCCAAACTTAGAAGCGTGTGAAAAATTTTACGTCGACATTCTCGGCATGACCGTACACCTCCGGGCCAGCGAAAACTTAGTGTACCTGACCCTTGGTAACGATGTTTTGTCGTTGGGGCGCTGCTTGCCGGGGACTGAAAACAACACCGCTGATGGCGGTTGGGTCGATCATTTCGGCTTTATTGTCGATAGCAAACAAGACTTAGATGACTGGTATCAGTTCATGAAGGCCCAAGGTGTTACCCTTTTAGATACTCCGCACGATCATTCTGACGGCGCCCGCAGCTTCCACTGCAAAGACCCCGCCGGAAACGTCGTCCAACCGCTCTATCACGCGGTCGTGTCGGGGCAAACGTTTTCGCCATGACGGCGTTGGGGCCAGCCCCCTCCCCCAAAACCCAAAAAAATCAAAAAACGCGTACCGTCCTTGAGTGAGGTGATGTATCAATAGGTCTTAGGGTTTCAGATTTTGCACATTGGCACGTTTTGATATGTTTTTACTCATCGATAATTACGACAGTTTTACCTATAACCTGCTCCATTTTCTATGTGATTTAGGGGCCGAGGTTGAGGTTCAGCGCAATGATGCGATCACCGCCGAAGAGGCTGTGAACGGCGGCTATGAAGGCATCGTTCTGTCCCCTGGCCCGTGTGACCCGGATCAGGCCGGGATTTGTTTAGACGTGATTGCCAAAGCCCCCAAGACCCTACCGATTTTGGGCGTGTGTTTGGGCCATCAAGCCATTGGTCAGCATTTTGGCGGCAAGGTCGTGCGTTGCCCGGTGCCGATGCATGGCAAAGTGAGCGAAATCCCCCACCAAGGCCAAGGCCTTTTCAAGGGTCTGCCCAGCCCCCTCACCTGCACCCGCTATCATTCACTCATGATCCAACGCGAAGGCTTTCCGGCTGAGCTCACCATCACCGCGCAAAGCGCGGACGGCGTTATTCAAGGCCTTCAACACCGCACCCGGCCGATTTTCGGGGTGCAGTTCCATCCCGAAAGCATCGCGTCCGAACACGGTCACGAGCTGTTGCAAAACTTTCTCGACATTGCGAGGACACCCACATGAGCACAGAATCCCCCACCGCCCTAAAACCGATTTTAAACCAAGTCGCCGATGGCAAGTCTTTGAGTGCCACTGAAGCCGAGGCGGCCTTTGACATCATCATGTCGGGCGACGCCACCACGGCGCAGATCGCTGGTTTTTTGATGGCTTTGCGCGTACGCGGCGAAACGGTTGACGAAATCACCGGGGCCGTGAAAATCATGCGTGAAAAAGCGCTAAAGGTCGAAGCCCCCGAAAACGCCATCGACATCGTTGGCACCGGCGGCGACGCGTCCGGCACCTTCAACATTTCCACCGGGGCGGCTTTGGTCACAGCGGCGTGCGGGGTACCGATTGCCAAACACGGCAACCGCGCTTTGTCGTCAAAATCGGGCACCGCAGACGTCTTAAGCGCGTTGGGCGTAAACTTAGAATGCGACATGGACCTGGTCAAAAAGAGCATTTGGGACGCCAACATCGGCTTTTTGCTGGCCACCCGCCACCATGCCGCCATGCGGTTTGTGATGCCGACCCGCGTTGAAATGGGCGTGCGCACGATCTTTAACTTGCTTGGCCCCCTGTCCAACCCAGCAGGCGTCAAACGTCAATTGACCGGGGCCTTCAGCCGCGCCTGGATTGTCCCGATGGCTCAAACTTTAGGCAATTTGGGATCAGACATGGCCTGGGTCGTTCATGGCTCTGACGGGCTGGATGAAATCACCACCACCGGGCCAACCTATGTGGCCCAAATTAAGGATGGCGTGCTGTCAGAGTTTGAAATCAGCCCGGCCGATGCGGGCTTGCCGTTGGCGAAACCTGAAGACCTTAAGGGCGGCACGCCGGACGAAAATGCCGCTGCTATGCGCGCGATGTTGGGCGGGGCCAAAGGGGCCTTTCGCGATTGTGTGGTGTTGAATGTCGCCGCCGCCTTGTTGATCGCGGGCAAAGCAACGGATTTGAAAGACGGTGCAGCCCAGGCGCAAGACGCCATCGATAGTGGCCGCGCCACCCAAACCCTAGAACACTTGATTAGCATCACAAATGAGTGACGTTTTAGACGAAATCAACGCGTATAAACGCGAACACATTGCCGCCTGCAAGACCAAGCGGTCGTTGAGCGACCTGCAAGCGGCAGCGTTGGCGGTCACCCCGCCGCGTGGTTTCATCCAAGCGCTCAAACGCTCTGTGGCCGAAGGGCGCTATGGCTTGATTGCCGAAATCAAGAAAGCCTCACCGTCCAAGGGGCTGATCCGCGCCGACTTTAACCCTCCCGAATTGGCCAAAGCTTATGAAGCTGGGGGTGCTACGTGCTTGTCGGTGTTGACGGACGAAAAATATTTCCAAGGCGCGGACGATTATTTGGTCGCGGCGCGCAGTGCCGTCACCCTGCCCGTACTGCGTAAAGATTTTATCTTAGACCCCTACCAAATTATCGAAGCCCGGGCCTTAGGCGCCGATTGTATCTTGCTGATCCAAGCGTCCCTGAGCGACGATCAAGCCGCTGAATTGGAAAGTGTTGCGATTGATCTGGGCATGGACGTGTTGGTCGAGGTTCACAATGCTGTTGAGCTAGAGCGCGCCTTAAAGCTTAAAACCGAGCTGGTCGGAGTCAACAACCGCAACCTTAAAACCATGACCATCGACATTGTCACCACCGAACAATTGGCGGCTATGATGCCCGATGACCGTTTGATGGTGTCGGAAAGTGGCCTGTTCACCCACGGCGACCTGGACCGCATGGCCAAAGTTGGGGCAAACTGTTTCTTGATCGGCGAAAGTTTGATGCGCCAAGACGATGTAACGGCGGCCACCCGCGCCATTTTGGGGACTTGATCACCATGACTGACTTCACCCATATCGATAAAGACGGCAACGCCCACATGGTCGATGTCGGGGCAAAATCGGTGACGGAACGCATCGCCACAGCGCGCGGTTCGGTGTTGATGCAGGCCGAAACCTTGCAAAAAATAACCGATCGCGGCTTTAAAAAAGGCGATGTGCTGAGCGTTGCGCAATTGGCGGGCATCATGGGGGCGAAGAAAACGCCGGACCTGATACCGTTGTGCCACCCATTGATGTTGACGTCGGTTAAGGTGGAACTCACCTGTGACATTGATCGCAACGCCGTCGATATCGAAGCCACCTGCAAGCTTTCGGGCAAAACCGGGGTGGAAATGGAATCCCTGACGGCTGTAAGCGTCGCGGCCCTAACCGTTTACGACATGTGCAAAGCGGTCGACAAAGCGATGAAAATTACCGATGTGCGCTTGGTCCACAAATCGGGCGGTAACTCTGGTGACTTTAAGGCCGATTAGCATGATTTCCGTCGATCAAGCCCTCCAACAAATTCTATCCGGCCTCCCTCAAACGTGCGTTGAACAAGTGACGTTAAGCAACGCTTTGGGCCGCGTTCTGGCCGAAGGCGTTACCGCACGGCTCACGCAACCAAGCTCTGCTGTCTCGGCCATGGATGGCTATGCGGTCAAAAGTTCTGACGTAGAGGCGTGTCCCGCTGCCCTGACCGTGATCGGCGAAAGTGCCGCCGGGGGATGCTTTGACGGCGACCTACAACCTGGTCAGGCGGTGCGCATCTTTACCGGAGCCCCGGTGCCCCGTGGCGCCGATGCCATTGTCATTCAAGAAAACACCACTCGCGATGGGGATACCGTCACGGTGCTGGAATCCGCCACCTTGGGACGGTTCATCCGCCCGACGGGCTTGGACTTTAACCAAGGTGAGGTGCTGATCAAAGCCGGACGGCGCTTAAGCCCGCGCGATTTAGGATTGGCTGCCGCCGCCAACGTGCCTTGGCTTAAGGTCCGGCGCAAACCGCGCATTGCCATCATTGCCACCGGCAACGAAGTGGTGATGCCCGGCGATCCCTTGGGCGATAATCAAATCATCAGCTCAAATTCCATAATGTTAGCGGCTTACGTGACCTCGTTGGGCGGTGAAGCCTTGGATTTGGGCATTGCCCGTGACGATGCGGATTCGTTGAAACGATTACTGCGCTCAGCCGAACAAGCCGACATGGTGGTGACCATTGGCGGGGCTTCGGTCGGCGATTACGATCTGGTAAATTCGGTATTGGGCAGTGAAGGCGTTGATTTAGGCTTTTACAAAGTCGCCATGCGGCCTGGAAAACCGCTGATTTTTGGACAGCTTCACGGCACGCCTGTGTTGGGGCTGCCCGGAAATCCTGTGTCGGTTGGCGTGACAAGTGCGGTGTTTTTAAAACCCGCCCTGCAAACCCTGTTGGGGATGAAGATTGAAGCCAGCGACGACACCGCCATTTTAGGCGCGGACTTGGACGCAAACGATCAACGCCAAGACTACCTGCGTGCCTCCTTAACCGATGGTATCGCCACGCCCTTTTCCAAACAAGACAGCGCCATGTTGGCACGTTTTGCCGACGCCGATTGCCTCATCCTTCGCGCCCCCTTAGCCCCCGCCGCCAAATCCGGCGACCTTGTTCGAATCGTGAAATTGTAATGGATATTCGTGACGCCACCCTGGACGATCTTGAAGGCATTTTGAATGTTTATGAGTCAACCTTTGACGGCCCCGACAAAAGCACCTTGCTGGCCAGCCTATATAATGATGAATGCATCACAACCTCTCTGGTGGCCGTTGAATATGGTGAAATCATTGCTCACATCGCCTTTTCAGAGCTTGAAATCGTCTGTGAAGACGACGACAAGCAAATCAAGGCCTCAGCCCTCGCCAGCCTCGCCGTGGCACCGACCCACCAAAACATTGGCATTGGCACAGAACTAACGCGTCAAGGCCTTGAATTATCAGTTGAAAATGGAATTGAGGCCATTTTTATTGCCAGCCCACACGCCTTTTTTCATCGTTTTGGCTTTGATGATATTCATGATGATTTTATAAAAACGTCATTTTCAGGCCAATTTTTCATGGTTTTGATGCTAAAACAGGACGTTTTTGATGATTTCTCAGGAAACATCCTTTTTCCTGATGTATTCGATATTTAAGCGTTCTCAAAAAACCTTATAAAATTCCATTGACGAAAAAAGAGAACTAAAGTAGAACATAGGTGCAAATGTTTTTACTTTGTTCCACCTCTTTTCTCTTCGGCCTTGATTCAGGAGACACGTCTGATGCTCACCAAAAAACAGTACGAACTTTTGGTTTTGATTGATCAACGCATCAAGGATGCTGGCGTGCCCCCGTCTTTTGACGAAATGAAAGATGCGCTAGGCTTGAAATCAAAGTCTGGCATTCATCGCCTGATCAGCGGTCTTGAAGAACGCGGCTTTATTCGGCGCCTCCCCCATCGGGCGCGCGCTTTGGAAGTATTAAAGCTGCCCGAAAACTTAGGCCAGAGCGGCTCAAATGCGGCTGAGGCGGCGGCCAAACCCGCCAATGTAATTAAGGGTGAATTTGGCGCCAAACCCCAACCAGCCACGTCTTCCCGTCCCATGGAAGATACCGTGGACCTGCCGATGTTGGGCCGCATTGCTGCGGGCACCCCCATCGAGGCCATTTCCGATCCGTCGTCCTACATCGGTGTGCCGCCTGCGCTGTTGAGTAAAGGCGAACATTATTGCCTGGAAATCGATGGTGATTCCATGATTGACGCGGGTATTTTTGACGGCGACACGGTGATTATCGAACGCGCCAACCGCTCTGATAACGGCTCCATCGTGGTGGCTTTGGTCGACAATGAAGAAGCGACCCTGAAATATATTCACAAACGCGGCGATAAGGTGGCGTTAGAACCCGCCAACCCAGCCTATGAAACGCGCATTTTCGGCCCTGACCGGGTGCAAGTCCAAGGCCGTTTGGTGGGTTTAATTCGCAAGTACTAGGCCGAACATGCGCTCGGCTTCTACTCTTTCTGCCTTTCCTTATGGGGTCCTATTCAATCACCCACGGCCGCTGGCCGCGTTGTGCGCGCACCGTTTCCACGCGCACCCCTAATTTTGTAAAATAGAGCGCATGAGCCCCGTTTTTGTGCAAATCGCCAAAGCGGATCACTTGGGTTGCCGTGCACGGCACCTTTGTGTCGCCAAAATCGCTTAAACTCACCAGCACGTGGGCATTTATACAATCCTCGACCATCACATCGGGGGATTTGGCGAACGCAACACTGTGACCGTTTTTGGTCAAAATACAGCCTTGAGCATCACAGCCAAGATAAGCCCCTTGGCTTTGTTCTTGCGTGGTTTTTTCAACAAAGTCTGCGTCCGTCGAGATACCATTCAATCCGGTCTGCAACCATTTTCCTTGCGCCTCTATCAAGCCCGCGCGGCGCATCCACACATCGCGTTCAAACCGTTTGCTGCGCAAGGTTGAAACCGTGTAGCCACCTTGAGGAGTCTTGACCGCCACCAATTTTCCGGTGCTATCAATCAACACATCAGCCGAAGTGCTCCACAACATCGAGCTGACCCCGAGCATCATGATCGGCACGCCCAATGACCGCCAATGTTCGCGCCAAATCGCCAACCACAACCCGCCCAAACTGACCAAAGCCAAGCCCCATATGGGAAACGCCGCAAGGGTGCTCACCGCCCCTGGCCAATGAGCGACTTCGTCGGCAACCCCAAGCACCACATCAACGCCCCAACCCATGGGGATCAGAGTCAGCCCTTCCAAGCCAAACGGCATCAGCACGTAAGACACCACCGCCCACGGCATAATCCACAACGCCGTCACGGGAACTGCGACAACGTTGGCCGCCAACGAGAAATCAGCAACCCGATTAAAGTGAAACGCGGCAAACACAGCGGTTGCTAGGCCCGCCACCAAGGTGGTCACGGCAACCCCCAACACATAACGCCAGGCCCCTGCGAAAAAGCTTTGGGAAGAGCCATGAAACCACTTCGCTTGTCGCAACGCTTCATACACGGCAATCAAAGCCACCACGGCGGCGAATGACAACTGAAAGCTGGCCCCGGTTAGGCTTTCTGGGGCCACCATCAAAATCACCAAAGCGGCCCCGGCGACGGAACGCATGGACAAGGCCCGACGGTCAAACAAGACGGCTAAAAAAACCAAGCCAATCATCAAAAAAGCCCGTTGGGTCGGCACCGTGGCTCCGGCCAAAAGCGCGTAGCCCCCGGCCCCGGCAATGGCGGCACAGGCCGCCCACTTTTTAATGGGGTATTTTAACGCCAAGGGATGGATCAAGGCCAAACCGGCACGCACAATGAAAAACACAATGCCCGCAATAAGCCCCACATGCAGACCCGAAATCGCCAACAGGTGGGCCAAGCCACTGGCGCGCATATTGTCCAGAACCCGTTCAGAAATCGCCCCTCGGTCCCCGGTCATCAACGCCGCCGCCACGGCTCCCGCCTCGCCGCTTAAACCAGCGCGCACCCGCTCCGCAATGGCGCTGCGCCACCGTTCAACGACAAAGCGCAGGCTGGCAAACCCTCGTGTCGGTGCCCGTCCCGTCACTTCGGCCTGACCATACGAAAAGCCCACTCCACCCAGGCCTCTAAAATAGCTTTGCCGCTGAAAATCAAAGGCCCCAGGCTCTGCGGGTGGTGATGGTGGGCTGAGGCTGGCGCGCAGCTTCAACCAGTCACCAGGACCGAACGCAGGCTGTTTGGCCGACAACGTCACACGCACCTGTCCCGGCGTCATATCTGGCGTTAGGTGGCCAATGCGCAAGCCGCCTAAGGTGATACGCATCCCTTTGGGTCGGCCCTCGACGCGCAACACCTGACCTTCAACGGTGACGGCTCTCAGTTCCTTTTGAATGACCGGGGCCGCCACGGTCCAAGTGCGCACCCCTGCCACACCGACCCCCAAGCCAACAAAGGCCACCGCCACCAGCGCCATGGCTTGACCGTTGGACTTGGCCCGCACCGCCCAGGCCAAACTGGTAAATACAGCAAAGCCCGACCAACCCACCCACAACGGCGGCTCGAACGGCAAGGCAAAATATATCCCTATGCCACAGCCCAACAGCACGGGCATCCACAACAGCCAGCGTTCACGGTCCGCCATCAGGGACCGATACAGCCAAGTAAAAACCTGGAATTTCAGGATTTTCCTACCAATCTCTGCCATTTTCGCCTATTCATATGACTTACAGTGTATCGCCCACACCCATACATCCCTGATTACACGATAAAGTTTGAAAGAGAGCAAGCGACTTACCATGACCGTTGTCACGCGTTTTGCGCCTTCCCCCACAGGATTCCTTCACATTGGCGGTGCCCGCACGGCATTGTTCAACTACCTTTACGCTAAACACATGGGCGGCAAGTTCATGTTGCGCATCGAAGACACCGACCGTGAACGGTCTTCGCAAGACGCCGTCGACGCGATCATCAGCGGCATGAAGTGGTTGGGCTTAGACTGCGATGGTGACCCCATCAGCCAGTTTGCCCGCGCAAGCCGTCATGCTGAAGTGGCGAATGAGCTGGTGGCCCAAGGCAAAGCCTATAAATGTTATTGCAGCCCCCAAGAATTGACCGAAATGCGCGAAGCCGCCAAAGCTCAAGGTAAACCGCCACGCTATAACGGCCTGTGGCGAGACCGTGACGAAAGCGAAGCACCCGATGGCGTGGCCCCGGTCATTCGCATCAAATCGGACCGGGACGGTTCGACCACCCTTCAGGACAAAATTCAAGGCGACGTCACCGTAGCCCATAGCGAGCTTGACGATTTCGTGATTTTGCGCGGCGACGGCAGTCCAACGTACATGCTGGCGGTCGTTGTTGACGATCATGATATGGGCGTAACCCATGTGGTGCGCGGCGACGACCACCTCACCAACACGTTTCGCCAGATGCAGATTTATAATGCCATGGGCTGGGATGCTCCCATTTTTGCTCACATGCCGTTGCTGCATGGGTCTGACGGCAAAAAACTGTCCAAACGCCACGGGGCGTTGGGGGTTGAAGCCTACAGAGACATGGGGTTCTTGCCCGAAGCCGTCAACAACTACCTAATGCGGTTGGGTTGGGGCCATGGCGACGACGAAATCATTTCGCGCGAACAAGCCATTGAATGGTTCGATATCGCAGATGTCGGCAAGGGTGCTGCGCGTTTTGATGCGGATAAATTGACCAGCCTCAACGCCCACTATATGCGCGAATCTGACGACCAACGCCTCACCGATATTGCCTGGCCGTTTATTGAAAAAAACCTCAAGGATTGCGTCGACAAAGACGGGCGTGAGCGGGTTTTAAAAGGCATGTCTGGGCTCAAAGAACGTGCGAAAAACATGATCGAGCTTGCCGAAAATGCATCCTTTTATGCCCGCGCCCGGCCTTTGGAAATGAATGAAAAAGCGACAAAATTATTGTCCGAAGAAGGAATCAAAAATCTGAAACAATTCCGTGCTATAGTCTCAGACGTCACGGATTGGAACGCCACAAACCTGCACGAAACAGCGGCCCAGTTTGCAAACGATGCGGATCTTAAATTGGGCAAGATTGCCCAGCCGTTGCGCGCCGCGTTGACAGGCTCGAATATTTCGCCTGGAGTCTTTGACGTAATGGACGTTTTGGGTAAAAATGAAAGCTTAGCGCGTCTTGATGATGTGCTGGCCTGGGCCTAAATGAAACGTGTACAAAACAAACTGCCGAGAACGAGAAAGAGAACAAAATGAAGCAAAAAGATGTCGCCGACCACACGTTCACGCTCACCAACAATGATACCGGCGAAAGCTGGGAACTGCCCGTATTAGAAGGCAGCGTTGGCCCACGTGTCATTGACGTGCGTCGTCTCTATGCCGACACCGGACACTTCACCTATGACCCTGGTTTCACCTCCACCGGCAGCTGTCAGTCCGCCATCACGTATATTGATGGGGACAAGGGTGAACTGTTGTATCGCGGCTATCCGATCGCTCAGTTGGCAGAAAAATCTGACTATACCGAAGTTTGCTATTTGCTGGTTTACGGTGAATTGCCGACCAAAGAACAATACGCCAAGTTTTCCCATCGCATCACCTATCACACCATGTTGCACGAACAACTGCACAGCTTTTTCCAAGGCTTTCGCCGCGATAGCCACCCAATGGCGGTTATGGTGGGTGTGGTTGGCGCGTTGTCGGCGTTTTATCATGACAGTCTGGACATTTCCGACCCTAAGCATCGGTTTGTTGCCTCTACCCGTATGATTGCCAAGATGCCGTCGATTGCGGCCAATGCCTATCGCTATTCCCAAGGCTTGCCGTTCGTGTATCCGCGCAATGATTTAAATATGGCGGAAAACTTCCTCTACATGATGTTTTCCAATCCGTGTGAAGAGTACAAAATCAGCCCCGTTCTGGCCAAGGCCATGGACCGCATTTTGATTTTGCATGCCGATCATGAACAAAATGCCTCGACTTCGACGGTGCGTATCGCTGGGTCTTCGGGGGCCAACCCGTTTGCTTGTATCGCCGCAGGGATTGCCTCGTTGTGGGGACCTGCACACGGTGGCGCCAACGAAGCCGTGCTCACCATGTTGGGCGAAATCGGCACCAAAGAAAACATCCCAGCCTTCATCAAGCGGGCCAAAGACAAAGACGATCCGTTCCGCCTTATGGGTTTTGGTCACCGGGTCTACAAAAACTTTGATCCCCGCGCCAAGGTCATGCGCGAAGCCGCCCATGAAGTTCTGGCCGAAATGGGCATCGAAGACGAACCCTTGCTAGACTTAGCCATGGAATTGGAACGCATCGCGTTGGAAGACGAATATTTCGTGTCGCGCAAGCTGTACCCCAACGTCGATTTCTATTCCGGCATCATCTTCCACGCCATGGGCATTCCAACGTCTATGTTCACGGTGCTGTTCGCCGTCGCCAGAACCGTTGGTTGGGTGGCGCAATGGAACGAAATGATTGAAGACCCGTCGCAAAAAATCGGCCGCCCGCGCCAACTGTTCACAGGCCACTCCGAACGCGACTACACCGACATAAACAACCGCGACTAAACGGTTCACGCCCCCAACCCAAAACGGCGGCTTCACAGGGGCCGCCGTTTTTTTGTCCCTCTCCATCTTCTGGACATTTTTTGGAAAGGTCCTAAACTGTTTGTCTGGCTAGATTTGCGGACGTTTAAAAGGGGAGACGTTTGTTTGCAACCTGTTGATTTTACAGAGTCATTAACTAACGAACAGTTTCCTGCTCCTCTTGAGGCGGTGGGGAAAAAGGTGCTTTTTGTGCTGGATCACTTGCCGGTCCGGGTGCAAAAGATCAATGCGATGTTGGCGAATCATTTTACAATTCGCTCCTTTAACCATGGCGAACAGTTTCTCAACGCGATGCTGTCAGAACGGCCCGATGTGGTGTTGGCCGATGAACGGTCGCTTCAGGTTGTGGGGGGGGATGTCTATCATGCCAAGGTTAATTCCGATCTTTTGAAATCGATTTCCTTTGTCATTATGTCGGATGTTCAGCAAGGCTATATCGCCAGCGACGACGGCCATGGGGCAACGGATTGCTTTATAAAACGGCCCATTGACACCCGGCAATTGATACAAGAACTCAACGCCTTTGCCTTGCCAACCTCTGAAAAAGCAATTTCAAAACCGACGCCAAAGCCAATGCCTATGCCTATGCCTATGCCTATGCCTATGCCTATGCCCAAGCGGTCCAATCCAGCCATATGCAGTTGGAAAAAATCGCACCAAGACTTCGATTTGATCGCCAAAGCCACGGCCAACAACACGCCGTTAGACAAAAAATTGATAATCGGTCGCTACAATCCTTTGATCGATTGCATCCATGACGACCAATACGAACACGTGCTCAATCGCCTGCGTGGGCATCACTATGCGACCTATGCCCATTCGATGCGCGTCGCTGTGATGATGTACGTGTTTGCCAATACCTTTGACGCCAACAAAGATGAAACCATTGCCTTGACCACCGGGGGTTTTATCCACGACATCGGAAAGCTCAACATAGCCCCCGCCCTGCTTGAGACCTCAAACGCGTCCACGCTCACAGATCAAGACTTGGCGACCTTGCAAGACCACGTCAACCAATCGTGTCTGATCTTGTCGTCGCTCAACAACGTTAACCCGTGCGCGTATTTGATTGTTAAGCAACACCAAGAACGCCTCGATGGGTCTGGTTACCCTTATGGACTAAAGGGTTTGCAAATTAATGAGTTAGGCCGCATGGCAGCCATCGCCGATGTATTTGCCACCCTCACCGCCCCGTGCTCCGACAAAAGCGAACCAGATACAGATTCCGCCATTGCGTTTATGCAAAGTTCAGTGCCGGGTCTTGATCAAAAATTGCTGCGGGTGTTTCACAAAGCGCTTAAAGATTAAGCCTAGAGTTTAAATGGATTTTGATTGGGGACCGATTTCAAGGCCAAAACATCTTTTTCCATGATGTGCGGCAAAAGACGGTCAACCATCCATGTTTCCAATTCAAGACCTAAAAAATAATCCGTAGTTTTGCCTTTGTTCTTGCGGATTGCAACCATTTCATCATGCAAGCGTTGCTGTTCGTTCACGGTTGAGGATTGGATCGACTTGAAATAATCAATTTCTCGATTGAAGTGAAAAACCGTGTAGTCCATGAGCATGGCGAGGCACTTATCCATGATGGCCCCTGTCGATTTGTTTTGAATGGCCTTGTGCAACAGGTTCGCGGCTAAAAAAAATCCGCTGATGCTCTTCGTCTATTTTTGCATTGCCCGTATTGTAGGCATCATCCCAGGCAAAACGGTCCATGACGGTCTCTCCAAAGTTTGCAACTGAACAAAACACGATCATTAAGAGTATCTATATTCGCAATATGTTTCAAGCTTCCCCATATATAAAGCCAAACTTGAAACAATGAGGCTTCACATGACCAACAAAAGTTCACTATGGAGTGTTTGCGCCCTGCTTTTTCTTGGCCTTTTGGCGCTTGAATCCGATGCGGCGCAAGGCTCGCTGGACGGGCTGAACTTAACCGCCTCACAGCAGCCGATTGTGGTCGAATTGTTCACCTCGCAAAGCTGTTCATCTTGTCCCCCGGCGGACAAAGTTTTGGCTGAATTGGCCGTCCACGATCAGGTCATCGCCATCGGCTGTCACGTCACCTATTGGGATCATTTGCAATGGAAAGACACCCTAAGCCAAGCCTTTTGCACCGACCGTCAACGGGCCTATGCGACCGCCTTTGGCAACACCCAAGTCTACACCCCGCAAATGGTGATCAATGGTGGAGTAGAGTTCGTCGGGTCCAACCGTTCACGCGCGGCTCAAGCCATAACCACGCCCGGCCATGCGGTCCAACCCCTTAAACTGACCTTGACCTCAAACACCGCCTTAACCCTCACCCTGCCCGACTTGACGAATAAAGCCGCCCCTCAAACCTTGTGGTTGATGCAGTACCAAAACCACCACAGCCAACGCATGAAAGCGGGCGAAAATCGAGGAAAAACCGTGGCCTACACTAACCCGGCCCAAGCGTTAAAAAAGGTCGGCGCCTGGTCCGGCGATGCCCAGACCTTAGACATACCCATCCCCAAAAGTTGGCCCAAACCGCACGCAGGCGGCTACACCGTACTGGCGCAAAGCAACGGCTATGGGACAATTGTGGCGGCTGGAAAGGTGGCGTTTTAACTTAACGTTCAATCAACTCAATTTTATACCCATCCGGGTCTTCGATAAACGCGATCACGGTGGTGCCGTGTTTCATGGGGCCTGGGGGTCTGGGGATGTTGACGCCTTCGGCGTCTAGGGCTTCGCAGGTGGCGTAGATGTTGGGCACGCCTATGGCGAGGTGACCGAAGCCAGAGCCCAGTTCATAAGCTTGATCTTGGTCCCAATTGTGGGTCAGCTCCAGCACCGTTTCTGCGGTTTCATCGCCGTACCCGACAAACACGTTGGTGAATTTACCTTCGGGGTAATCCGAACGACGCAACACCGACATCCCCAAATGGCGGGTGTAAAAATCAATCGAGGCGTCTAAATCTTTGACCCTAATCATGGTGTGCAACAAACGATAAGCGGACGGAGCGTTCTGACTCATGGACGTTTCTCCTTTTTGATTAGGTTTAAGACCACCTTGGCGGCGGCGGAGCCTGGGGCTGGGCCGTTGAGTCCAAGGTGTTTAAGGGCCTCGTGAGCGGCCGCCAATTGAGCGGTCCGAGCAGCTTCATCGCCCAACAACCGGGCCAGTTCCCGGCTTAGGTTTTCGGCTGTGCACACATCTTGAACAAATTCTGGCACCGCTTCGCGGCCCAAGATAATGTTGATAAGGTTGGCATACGGGGTCTTGACCAGCACCTTGGCGATTTTGTGGGTCAAGGCATTGAACCGATAGGCAATGATGTTTGGCCGTTCGGCCATGGCGAGCTCTAAGGCCACCGTGCCACTGGTGGCGAGCGCCGCAGTGCTGGCCCGAAAGGCCGCCGCTTTTTCGTCGCCCTTAACAACCACCACCGGAACCGACCACGCCGCCGAAAGTGCGCGCACCCGGTCTTCGACATGGGCCACGGTGGGGATCACCACCCGAAGCCCCAAAAATTGCGGGGCCAGCATGGCGATCGTCTCACCAAACACCCCCATCATCCGTTCAACTTCACCGGATCGGCTGCCCGGCAGAACGCACAGCAGCGGTGCTTCAGGGGAAATATGATGATGGCGGCGAAACGCTTCTCCGTCCACACCAGCAAAGGACGTTTCCACCACCGGATGGCCGACGAAGGTGGCGGCGAGGCCTTCTTTTTCAAAGTAAGGCGGTTCAAACGGCAAGAGACACAACAGATGGTCTAAAAACTGAGCCACTTTTTTGGCCCGCCCCGGTCGCCATGCCCACACACTGGGCGCAACGTAATGCACGGTGGGGATATTCACGCCACGGGATTTTAGCTTTTTAATCACGCGAAAACAAAAGTCTGGGGCGTCAATGGTGACCAAAACAGAGGGGTTCAAGCGTTCAACTTCATTTGCAGTTTCATTGATCCGCTTGAGCAACAAAGGCAATCGGGGCAGGATTTCGAACACCCCCATCACTGCCAAGTCTTGCATGGGGAATATACTGGTCAAGCCCGCTTGGCTCATTTCAGGTCCGCCAACGCCGGCAAAGTTCATCGTTTCATCGGCTTGATCTTTAAGCGCGCGCATCAAGTTGGCGCCCAACAAATCTCCAGAATTTTCTCCGGCAATCAGAAACACCAAAGGTCCGGCATCAGGTGCATCCGTCATGACTTAACCTCCGGCTTGACGCCCATGACAAAAATCCCGGCCTGATCGGCGGCGTCAATCACGGCGGCGCGCTCTATAATCAACGAGCCTTCGGCTTCGACCACCACGCCGCTTAGCCCCGCCAGCTTGGCGTTTTCGATGGTCACCACACCGATGGTGGGCAGGTCGGCGCGTTTTTCTTGGCCGGGCTTGCACATTTTCGCCAACACACCTCCTTTGGCCTCAGGCACGTCGATGAGACCTTTGAGCATGGCATCGGTCCCTGATCGGCTTTCCTGGGCCACCACGCGTCCCTCACAGGCAACGGTAGCTTGGCCCACATCTTGAGCCCCTAAATCCAAGGCGGCTGTTACGGCGGCTTGGATGCAGGCTTGGTCGGCCTCGTTGGGATGAACCTTGCCCAGCACCCCTTCGGGCGTTAACAGTTCTGGCAGAACGTCGTGAACGCCGACAAAGGTGAAACCTTCGTTGGTTTCTAAGTCTTGAACAATGGCGCTCAGCAGGCCGTCATCGCCTTGGTTAAGAATACCCCCGGCAATGACTTTTAAGGTTTTTCCATCGGGCATCAGTTGCGCAAGGGAGGGTTTTTTGATGTATCCCGCCATCACCAATTGCTGGGCTTTGTTGGCCCGCAAGAGGTCGATGGATTTGCCAGCCCGACCGATGCGCACCCACGCATGCTCAACGCCCTGCACCGTGGCGGGATCGCACTGGTCTTGAAAGGCAATCACGAACACCGCCCGCCCAGCCTTTTGGCAGGCTTTGATAAGCAGTCGGGGTAACACGCCCCCGCCCGCTAAAATGCCAAGCTTGGGGTCCTTAGGCAACATCATCCATTTTCGGCTGGCAAACAGACCGCGAGCTGTCGGACGAGATGAAATCAACGATTTCCATCACCGGTTCGACTTCGCTAAACATCTCGGCGACGTCTTTGACCCGTTCTTCCATGGTGCCTTCTTGGGCAAACAACAAACGATAGGCGTTGCGCATGGCGTGAATGATATCACGTTTAAAACCGCGACGCCGCAAGCCAACCAAGTTAAGTCCGGCCAAATGCGCTCGGTTTCCGGTCACCGTGGCATAGGGAATCACATCGTTCTCGACCCCGCTCATACCGCCCAACATGGCATGTTTGCCGATGCGCACGAATTGATGGACCGCACTGAGACCGCCGATGATGGCAAATTCGCCAACTTCGACATGGCCGGCCAAGGTGGCATTATTAACCAAAATAACGTGATCCGAAATTTGGCAATCATGGGCGATGTGAGAGCCCACCATAAACAGACAGTTGTTGCCCACTTTGGTTAGCAAGCCGCCACCTTCGGTGCCAGGGTTCATGGTGACGTGTTCGCGGATCACGTTGTTACAGCCAATTTCCAAACGCGATTTTTCGCCGCTGAATTTCAAATCTTGGGGCTGCATCCCGATAGAGGCAAACGGAAACAAGCGCGTATTCGCACCAATCGAGGTGTCGCCACCGACGACGACGTGGCTTTCCAGCGTGACGCCATCGCCCAGTTTGACTTGGGGGCCAACGACACAATACGGGCCAATCGATACGTTTTCGCCAAGTTGAGCGCCGTCTTCGACAATGGCTGTGGGGTGAATAGTGTTCATATTAACGATCCATAATCATGGCAGCAAAGTTTGCTTCGGCCATTAAAGTGTCACCAACCCGCGCTTCGCCTTTGAATTTGTAGATGTTGCGGCGTTGTTGCAGTTGGGTGACTGTGATTTCCAAGGTATGGCCCGGCACAACGGGCTTGCGAAAGCGGGCGTTATCGACCGACATAAAATAGACCAGCTTGCCTTTGGACTCTTCGCCCAAGGCTGCGACCACCAAAACAGCCGAAGTTTGTGCCATCGCCTCAACGATCAACACACCGGGCATAATGGGATGGCCTGGGAAATGGCCTTGAAAGTGAGGTTCGGCAATGGACACATTTTTAATCCCCACAGCACTTTCCCCGACTTTGATATCGCGCACGTTGTCGATCATCAAAAACGGATAACGATGAGGGATCATATCCATGATCTGGTTTACATCAAGAATTTCATCGGGGCTCATAGTTCAAGTATCCTTTTTGGGTTTCGCTAAACGTTTAAGGACGGCAACTTGGCGCCAGTATTCTTTGGCTGGAAAAGCTGGTAATCCGGCAACGGCTTCACCTGGTTTAATATCCCGTATAACACCACTGTGGGCAGCGATCCGCGCACCGTCACCGATGGTCAAATGGCCCGCGATTCCAGCACCGCCCCCCATCATGACATAATTTCCAAGTTTAGTGCTGCCGGAAATGCCGCTCAGGGCTGGGAAAAGACATCCGGCGCCAATTTCAACATTGTGAGCAACCTGGACCATGTTGTCGATTTTGGTGCCTGAACCAATAATTGTGTCTGGGCCCGTGCCGCGATCGACACAGGCATTGGCGCCAATGTCCACACCATCGCCAAGGCGAACAATCCCCAGTTGCGGGACTTTTATGTGTTGAGCGCCTGGAGCGAAGCCAAATCCATCTTGACCAATGCGAGCGCCGGGATGAATGACGCAGGCTTGCCCTAAAATGGCAAACTGTACGGTCGCATTGGCCCCAATCCAACAGCCATCGCCCATGATGACATTGGCCCCGATGGTACTGTTTGCTCCAATCGAACACCCAGCCCCAATGGAGACATTGGCCCCAATGACCGCCCCGGCATCCACATGACAGCCCGTCCCTAGGGTCGCCGTGGGATCCACATGCGCCCCCTTGTGAATGCCCGACTGAGGGGCATGAGCAAAGCAGGTCTTGGGGTAAAAGGCTTGAGCGATAAGGGCATAAGCACGATACGGCTCACGCGTGACCAAAAGCGCCATACCTTTCGGCGCGCGGTCAGCGTAAGCCTCGTCAACCAAGCATGCCCCGGCTTGACTGGCTTCAAACTCCGACATATAAAGTTTATTTTCCAAAAAGCTAATGTGACGAGCACCTGCCGCTTGCAAGGGCTGCACATCTTCAAAAGTCGCAGCTGGATCACCGTGAAAAACAACGGCTTGTCCAATGTCGGCGAGTTCTGCCAACGATTTTGAGGCCGTCTTTTCAAAAAATCTGGGATCAGCCATAACGCAGCACTTCTCCGTCTTATTTTTTGACAGGCAGTGTGATCGTGACAAGGGGCAACTCTTTATTGAGAGCACCCAAGACATAGTCCGTAATATAATAAGCATCTGCCGCCAACATGGTATTTGACCGTTCCAAGACCAAGGTGATCTTGTTGGCTTCGGCATAGCGAGCAATGATCTCAGCAATTTTACCGTTGATCTGGTTGGTCGCCTCCATCACCTTTTGATTCATAAGGTTTTGTGAGTTTTGACGTTTGGTTTGATAGGCAACCACTTTTTGTTCATATTTTTTACGCTCAGTTGCGAAGGCTTCTGCAGCGATCAGAGTCCGTTTACGGGCCAATTCTGCATTGGCATCGCGCAAAAGCTTTTCTTCAGCCTGTAACTGGGAATTGATATTATTTTGAATATTAAGAAGCTGTTCGCCTACTTTTTGATTGGCAACTGCGTTTTTACGCACCACAGCGATATCAACGATGGCAATTTTCAAAGGCGTAGCTGATTTGCTTTGGGCTGTTGCAGAAAAAGGCATCGAGGTTGTTGCAACGACAACAAACAAGCCAACAAAAGCACAAGCTACCGTAACAGGTTTCATAAATTTCAAGACCGTATCCTTTAAAACAAACTAAAACTTGGTGCCAAAATTGAAGCGGAAAATCTCCGTGAGATCATAATTTTCTTTCATAAAGGCCTGACTGAAATCAAGACTAATAGGACCGACTGGCGACACCCAAGACAAGCCAACACCACCAGAAGCCCGCAAGGAACTCCCATCAACGACATTCACACCAGAGGGATTAACCCCCGTCAAACTACCAAAGTCCGTAAACACCTTGCCAGTCACGCCCAGCTCTTGCGGTAAACCTAACGGCACAGAGACTTCAACGCCACCATTGTACATGATTTCACCGCCCAGCGCGTCACTGGTCAAGTTATCGCGAGGGCCCACACCAGAGGTTGCAAAACCACGCAGATTGTCACCACCCAAGAAGAACCGATCCAAGAGTCCGACATCTTCGCCAATACCCGCAATGACACCGACTTGCCCTGTGGTGCCCATAACCCAACCGTCAGAAATATTGTAATAGTGACCACCCGTGAACGTGTTGCGCAAGAAATGAGTACTGCCACCGAGACCAGCCAGATCATTTCTCATCTGGACGTAATACCCTTCCGTCGGGTTGAGGCGACTGTTGCGACGGTCATATGTTAACGAGTGCCCCAGCGCGGAGACAACTGAATTTCCTTGTTGATCCAAAATATAGATTGAAGCATCCGTGGCCACGTTTGAAACTTTTGAGGCCTTAATCGTATACATCCAACTCTGTTTGAGCTCGCGTGAGATGGGGTAACCAAAGCGCATATTAAAGCCCGTTTGCTCAGAGTTGTAAGAACTCACGGACTGCTGATTGGTGGCCGTATGATAAAGATCAACCCCAGCAGAGACGTCTCTGTTCATAAAATAAGGTTCGGTAAAGCTTAAATTGACCGTACTTTGACGCTGGGCAATGCGGCCTTTAAGCGACAAGTTTTGGCCTTTACCTAAGAGATTACGTTCCTGAACACCCAACTCGATCAAAGGCCCAGACGCTGTTGAATAGCCCGCACCAACCGACAGCGATCCCGTTGATTTTTCCTGTACATCAATATTAACAACGGCCTTATCCGGTGCCGAACCTTCGGTTTGGGAGGCACTGACTTTACCAAAGAAATCTAGATTTTCGATCCGCGTGATGGATTCTCGGACTTTCGCGGTGTTAAAGGCATCGCCTTCAACGACCCGAAACTCGCGCCGAACGACCTCATCCAACGTGCGCACATTCCCGGTGACATTGATGCGTTCCACAAACACACGAGGACCTTCTTCAACTTCAAAAGCAATGTTAATCACACCCTCATCGCGGTTGCGATCCACCTTGGGACGGACATTGGTAAAGGCATATCCTAAATTACCGGCTTCCGATGTAAGGGCGGCCACGGCGTCATCAACCGCCGTCGCATCATACCATTCCCCGGTGGGAATATTCAAAGCGCCTTTAATGTCTTCTTCTTTAAGATCGCGAAGGTTGGCCGTCAGGCTAATGTCACCAAATTTATAACGTCGCCCCTCTTCCACCGTGAAGGTGATGAAAAATTGCGAGCGATCAGCGGTCAGTTCGGCCTGGGCCGACAATACTTGAAAGTCAGCATACCCATTTTTCAAATAATAGCGGCGCAAGAGTTCGCGATCGAACGTGATGCGATCTGGATCATAAGTGTCATCAGAGGATAAAAAACGATACCACCGCGTTTCACGGGTGCGCACAATTTCCCGTAAATCGCTGTCTGAAAAGGACCGATTGCCAATAAAACGAATGTTTTGCACAGAGGTCAACGCGCCTTCGCTAATTTCATAGACCAAATCAACGCGGTTTTGGGGGAGCTGAATAATTTTAGGCTCAACGGCGACAGCAAAACGACCACTTTTTTGATAAATTGTCTGAATCCGCTCAACGTCATTTTGTACTTTGCTACGGGTATAGATGACGCGAGGCTTCAACGAGATATCCGCCATTAAATCGGCATCTTTAACACGCAGATTGCCTTCAAAAGCAATGCGGTTGATCACGGGGTTTTCGGTCACGTTCACGACCAAGGTTGTGCCGTCCTGATACAAACGAACATCAGCGAACAGGCCCGTGGCGAACAAGGATTTTAAAGATCTGTCAATCCGCACAGCATCAAATTGATCGCCTTCGCGCAACAACAGATAAGATCGTACGGTTTCTGCATCAACACGCGCAACACCTTCGACGGCGATGGCCTTGATGGTTTCAGCTTGTTGGGCGCGCGCTTGACCCGACGGCGCACAGAGCAGCCCCATCAAAACCAATCCCACCAGAACAAGGCTTAACCCACGCCGCACGCTGTATCCCCCAAAAGTCAAAACCGTCATTGTATCCATCTGCGTATTCATCGATTTCAACTTTGTAACCAGAACAACAAAAAAAGCCCCCAAACGTCCCTATTTACATCGTTTAGCCGAGGCCAAACTTCTCAAATAAGCGTTCGAAGTCGTTCCAGGTCGCAAATAACATTAGTATCAATACCAAAATCAAACCAAAACGGAAACCGTATTCTTGCAAGCGCGGACTTAAAGGTTTGCCGCGAACCGCTTCAGCAACATAAAACATCAAATGACCGCCGTCTAAAACGGGCACCGGGAACAGGTTAATAAGTCCCAAATTGATACTAAGAATGGCTAAAAACCGCAAAATTTGCAAATAACCACCTTGCGCCGCATCGCCAGACACTTCGGCGATCATAATCACACCGCCCAATTCTTTGGCACTGCGTTCGCCCGAAAACATTTGCGCGATACCGTCTAAAATATTCGAGGTCAAAAAATAAGTTTGCTGAAATGCTAAAGAAAGACCTTCAAAAATGCCCTTACGTTCGGTGGGCAAGTTTTCCATAGCCGGACGCACCCCTAGCAAACCACGGGGCTGATGTTTATTAACCTCACCGTTATCGCCATTGTCACCATTGTCGCCATTGTCGCCCTTATCAGGCTTGTCATTTTCATTATGATCATCGCGTTCGATATCATCACGCCAAGGCCTTGGCGTGGCGTCAACGTTGAGGATCTCGCGACCGCGCTGGATTTCAAACACTAAGGATACGTTCGCGTTGACAGAAACAATATCGCTAAGCTCTTTAAACAGCGTGATCGATTGACCATTTACGGACAAAATAACATCACCCGCTTGCAGTCCTGCGTCTTCGGCGGCGGTGTTTTCAATCACCTCTCCAACCTCAGACAACACCACCGGCAAGCCAAACACAGAATTGATCGACCACAAAACCAAAATGGCAAAGAGGAAATTCGCAGCAGGACCAGCCGCCACAATCGACGTGCGCTGGCTCAGCTTTTTGTGATGGAAGGATACTTTTTTCTCGTCTTCGGTCATGGGGCGTTCTTCGGTGTCATCAACACCTGTGACCAGGTCCCCTTCGCCGAACATTTTCACATAGCCACCCAAAGGGACAGCGCCAAAGCGCCACCGCGTGCCATGTTTGTCGTTAAAGCCCCACAGTTCCGGGCCAAATCCGATGGAAAAAACTTCGACTTTGACGTCGTTCCAGCGTGCCAGCAAAAAATGCCCAAGCTCATGAACGAACACAAGCACCGTTAGCACGGCTAAGAACGGAATCAGATAGCCTGTAATTGGGGACAAAAATTCCATAGTTACCGTTTATGACTTCCGTTTATTATTTTTAAGGTTAACTGACAATTTTCGTCAACGCCTCGCCCGCACGAACACGGGCAAGATGATCTAAGGCAAATACTGCATCAAGGTCACAAAGAGGTGCGATTTGAATGGTGTTGAGAACCATTTGTACAACACGAGCGATATCAAGAAAACCAATTTTGTTAGACAAAAAGGCTGCAACCGCAATCTCATTGGCCGCATTGAGCACGGTTGGCGCTCCGCCTCCGGCCGCTAAGCATTCACGTGCCAGGCGCAGGGCTGGGAACCGGACCTCATCGGGGGCTTCGAACGTCAACGTCGCAACATCGGCCAACGACAAGGTTTGGGCAGGTGTCGCCATCCGCTTGGGCCAGGCCAAAGCCAAAGATATGGGGGTCCGCATATCGGGTTCCCCCAACTGAGCCAACACCGAACCGTCAATGTAATTGACCAAGCTATGCACCACCGATTGGGGGTGCACGACCACATCAATGTCTGTGGCTTTAACGGGAAACAGATGAAAAGCTTCGATCAGCTCTAGCCCTTTGTTCATCATGGTGGCGCTATCAACGCTGATTTTTGCCCCCATATCCCAATTGGGATGGGCCACGGCTTGCGCCGGGGTGATCGAGGCCATATCCGCCAACGAAGTGCTACGAAAGGGTCCTCCAGAAGCGGTCAACGTGATGGAGGCAACACCTTCGGGGCGGTCAAAATCAAAAACTTGAAAAATGGCTGAGTGTTCGCTGTCGACCGGGATCAAGGTCGCACCACCCTTTGCGACTTCCTGGGTCATAAACTCGCCGGCACTGACCAACGTTTCTTTATTGGCGAGACCGACCAAGGTTCCACGGCGCACCGCCTCAAGCGTTGGACGCAGCCCCGCCGTACCAACAATCGCAGCAACCAACACGTCAGAGGCCCTTGCCGCCGCATCTGTAACCGCTTGGTCACCCGCCGCAACGTCCACGTCGGTACCGCTGAGTAAGTCTTTTAAATCGCCATAAAGGCTTTCATCGGCAACCACTGCCAGCTTGGCATTTAAATCGCGAGCCTGGCTTGCCAGCAACGTCACGTTACGATTTCCGGTCAAGGCCTCGACGGTGTAATCTTCTCGGTTGCGCGCCAACAAATCGACGGTGTTGCAGCCAATTGATCCCGTCGAACCAAGAACGCTGACGCTTCGCGGGCCTGAAGGGCTTAAGATAGCCATGTCAAAACGTTACCTTCCGCACTCAACGAGATGAAGGCTGTTACCAAAGCCGCCGCGACCAAACCATCGACACGATCAAACAGGCCGCCATGGCCGGGAATAATGGTGCCTGAATCTTTGACGTCAAAGCGTCGTTTAATCCAGCTTTCAAATAAGTCACCCGCTTGACTAATCACCGCAATCGCGGCGCTTAAGGCGGCAATGCGCCAGCCGATCTGATGATCAGGGGTGTTCAGGGCATAAGCAACTACGGCCCACCCACAAACCGCAGACGTTAAGGTCCCGCCTAAGAACCCAGACCACGTTTTGTTGGGACTGATGCGTGCGGCTAATTTGGGTCCACCTAAGTTCAGGCCAAACACAAATCCGCCGATATCCGCACCCCACACCACCGCCAACAGCCAAAACATCATGAGTCGGCCCCATTCGGGGTCCATGCGCAAGCGCCAAATGGCCCAACAGCTGAATGTGATGTAAAACAACCCCAACAGCATCCATCCAGGACGCTTGCCCACCATGCGCGCCCATTCAGAGGTTAAGATCAGAACCATCAGGCCAATCAAAATATTAAACGGCCAACCACCCCAGTACACCGCGCCCAACACCAAGGGGGCCAGAACCAGGGCAGAAATGATACGTAGACGCAAAGAGCTCGGCTTTTTTTTGATTTGATCAGACACGAACGGCACCGTACCTACGTTCTCTAGACAGGAATTCGGTCAGAGCGCTTTCAAAGGCTTCGGCCCCAAAATCAGGCCACAGTATGTCGGTGAAAACAAATTCTGTGTACGCACACTGCCACAACAAGAAGTTTGATATCCGTTGTTCGCCAGAGGTTCTGATCAACAAATCTGGCTCAGGTAGGCCAGACGTTTCCAAGTTTTCAGAAAACAGCTCTTCGCTAATATCTTGTGGATCAAGATCACCCGCTTTGACCTGATCTGCCAACGTGCGCGCCGCTTTGACAATTTCCGCACGGCCTCCGTATGACAGGGCGATGACAAGATTAAGACCTGTGTTGTCACAGGTTCTGAGCTCTGCGGCCTGGACCAAGTCTTGGACGTCTTCGGGTAACCGGGTGCGTTCCCCGATCACGCTAAACTTAACCCCTTGTTTGTGCAGAGCCGACATTTCTTTCTTTAGATACAGCCGCAACAGCCCCATAAGGTCTAAGACTTCGCTTGATGGACGTCGCCAGTTCTCAGATGAAAAACCAAACAAGGTTAAATATTGAACACCAATTTTCGAGGCCTCTTTAACCACCCTACGAACAGATTCGGCCCCCCGACGATGACCTTCGGCACGCGGCAATCCGCGCGCCGCAGCCCACCGTCCATTGCCATCCATAATGATGGCAATATGAACGGGAATGGCGGTGCCGGAATCTGTGTGCTTTAGATGAGTGGGCATATGTATCAAACCTTGAAAAACATCAAACTTGCATGATCTCAGCTTCTTTAGCGGCCAAGGTCTCATCGACTTTGCCCACAAATTCATCGGTTATTTTCTGAATTTCATCAGAGTATTGGCGGAGTTGATCTTCAGATATTTCGTTGTCTTTTTCGGCGCGTTTCAATTCATCCATCCCGTGACGGCGCACGTTGCGCACAGAAACACGGGCGTCTTCGGTGTATTTACTCGCCACCTTAACCAGTTCCTTGCGCCGTTCTTCGTTTAACGGCGGAATAGGAATCCGCACCATTTGACCATCAACAGCCGGGTTTAGGCCCAGGCCGGAATCAATAATGGCTTTTTCCACAGACTTAACCATGCCCTTATCCCACACCTGCACCGCCAACATGCGCGATTCTGGCACGCCGATGGAACCGACTTGGTTAAGTGGCATGGCCTGTCCATAGGCCAAAACCTGAACGGTATCAAGCAAGCTTACCGAAGCTCGCCCCGTGCGCAGACCGGAAAATTCCTTATGCAAAGAGTCCAAGGCACCTTCCATGCGGCGTTTAAGGTCTGTTTTCAATGCAGCAATATCGGCCACGACGTATCCCCTTGTTATCCTGCGATCCAAACTGGGTCGCTATTTATTGTACGCTTGTAAACGTACCGCGCCCACTCACCACTTCGGCAAAGGAGCCTGATGTGTGAAGAGCAAAAACTAAAATCGGCAATTTGTTATCTCGAGCCAAAGCAATCGCCGACGTGTCCATCACGCGCAAATCACGCGCCAGCACATCTTGGTACGCCAAGGTATCATAACGCACGGCATTTGGGTCTTTTTTCGGGTCAGCTGAATACACCCCATCGACTTGGGTGCCCTTCAACAAAGCATCACAGCCCAGCTCGATCGCGCGAAGTGCAGCGGCGGTATCGGTGGTAAAATATGGATTTCCGGTCCCGGCGGCAAAAATAACCACGCGGTTTTTTGACAAATGACGCTCGGCGCGACGACGAATAAACGGTTCGCACACGGTGTCCATAGGAATAGCGCTTTGCACCCGGGTCTTAACCCCTTTGGCTTCCAATGCGCTTTGCATGGCCAAAGCATTCATCACGGTCGCCAACATGCCCATATAATCGGCGCTGGTGCGTTCAATACTGGCCGCCGCATCGGATACACCGCGAAAAATGTTTCCGGCACCAATCACCAAACACAGTTCAACCCCCATATCATGGACGGTTTTAATTTCATTGGCGATGCGGTCAACGGTATCGGTACACAGGCCAAACGCCTTGTCCCCCATCAACCCTTCACCCGACAGTTTCAACAAGACACGGCGGTATTTAAGACCTTCAGACATCGTGTATTGTTTCCCTGTCGCTGATCATCAAAAGGGTTCAGCGTGGTTGTTATGGTGGACGTACGAATCAGCCAAACCAAGGCCAATCGAGATTGAGAAGGATATTACACCACGAGGTCATTTTTTCCAGCCCTTATTGCTGAAACAAAGGGCATCCGACAGGACGGAGAGGAGCGGATCGCCCTAGGCTTTAAAATACCGTTCCGTCATTCGGTCCACATAGGCTTTGAAGGCCGGTTTTTTTTCTGCTTCGTCCTTCAATGGGCTGTTGACGCTCGGCACCATGATATTGGCCAAAAAGGCATAAACACTGGCATCGACCAAGCTCACCTCGTCCCCCATGACAAAGGGCTTATCGCCCATAACGTGACCCAAAGCCTGGATATCAGAAATCCCCAGCGCATAGATTTCCTCTTGGTCATGACGTCCCAAACCATGGCCTTGGAGATTGCGGGTCATGCTTTTTTTAGCCAGTTTAGAAACACCTAAGCGGATGGGCATGGGAATGGCCCCAAAATAGACTTCATTGACTCCAACCCAATTGGCTTCGTCGATCCAGCGACTATAGCCTAAAACCCAATATGTCCGTTCTTCAAGCATCACCTGGATCATATGCGCCGTGGCCTTTTGCCCCTCTGTCAGCGCGGCATTGAAATCAACCCCATAGGTCGTTTCCAGGTACTTCGCAATAAAGGTGGAATCCGCGACGGTGGTGTCGCCATCCACAATGATCGGGGCTTTGCCCTTGGGTAAAGTCGTTGGATTTCTAACGACAACCAATTCATAGGGCAAATCAGCCATCCGCAAGAGGGTTTCAACCTTCATGCAAAAAGGGCTGGCGTTTGGGAGGTCATAGCTAGGTGCAAATTGGTGCAGTTCGATCATGAAATAAGTCCAAATCAAAAAGAGGAAACCAAGGGGCCGTCTTTATAAAAAAACGGAGGCATCCCCTTTTGGAATACCCCCGTTTTCAAAAAACGCAAAGGAAGATTTAAACGCCTGCGACCGCAGCCACTTCGGCAGCGAAATCTTCTTCTTTCTTTTCGATGCCTTCGCCTAAACCAAAGCGAACGAAACCAGTGACTTCGACGCCAGCAGCTTCGGCGGCCTTGGCAACTTTGTTTTCGCCATCAATGACGAACACTTGTTCCAACAGGCACACTTCACCGTAAAATTTGCTGATACGACCGACGATCATCTTTTCGATGATGGCTTCGGGCTTACCAGATTCACGAGCTTGTTCGGTGAGAACTTCTTTTTCCCGTTCAACAATGGTTGGGTCCAAGTCATCACGCGACAAAGAGGCTGGGTTGGTCGCGGCAACGTGCATAGCGACTTGTTTGGCAAATGCGCCAGCGCCGTTGCCTTTACCGGCAACCAACACGCCAATTTTGCCCAAACCATCGGCCACGGCACCGTGGACGTAAGCAGCCACTTCGCCACCGTCTACGTTGAGCACGTGAACACGACGAAGGTTCATGTTTTCACCAATGGTCGAAATCAAATGGGTCAATTCTTCAGCAACGGTGCGCCCCGTACCGGGGTAATCCATTGCTTTCAAAACTTCAACGTCACCATTTGAGGTCAGCGCCAACGTGGCCGTCGTGGAAACAAAGCCTTGGAACTGTTCGTTGCGGGCAACGAAATCGGTTTCAGAGTTAATTTCGACAACCGCGCCCAAAGGTCCGTCAACGGCAACGCCGACCAGACCTTCAGCAGCAATGCGTCCAGATTTCTTAGCGGCAGCCGCCAAGCCTTTGGTGCGCAACCAATCGATGGCGGCATCAACGTCACCATCGTTTTCCGTCAACGCTTTTTTACAGTCCATCATGCCCGCGCCAGAGGCTTCGCGGAGCTCTTTTACAAGAGCGGCAGTAATTGCAGCCATTTTAGCTACTCCTTTATTGGGTTGGTTTAGCTAGCGGCAGCTTCATCAGCTTTGGGAGCGGCTTTAGCAGCAGCTTCAGGGGCTTCTTTAGCAGCAACTTCAGCAGCCGGAGCAGCTTCGACAGGCAGAACTTCAGCCGCAGGCGCAACAGCAGCACCAAGATCACCACCGGATTTAACGACTTCCGCTTGAATGCCGTCCAAAACCGAACCCGCGATCAATTCGCAGTAGGTTGTGATGGCGCGCAAAGCATCATCGTTGCCAGGAACCGGGTAATCAATGCCTTTGGGATCAGAGTTACTGTCCAAAATCGCCACAACCGGAATACCAAGCTTGTTGGCTTCGGCAATGGCAATGGCTTCTTTGTTGGTGTCGATGACAACCAAGATATCAGGCAAGCCGCCCATGTCTTTGATGCCGCCCAAAGCCAATTCCAGCTTGTCGCGTTCGCGGGTCATCTGCAAAAGTTCTTTTTTGGTCAAGCCTTCAACTTTGCTGACTTCACCCAACTGAGTGTCCAAAGTGCGCAAACGTTTGATGGAACCGGAAATGGTTTGCCAGTTGGTCATCATGCCGCCGAGCCAACGGTGGTTGACGTAGTACTGACCACAATCACGCGCGGTTTGAGCCACTTTTTCAGAGGCTTGACGTTTGGTGCCAACGAACAGAACGCGACCGCCACCAGCGACAACGTCACGAACGGCTTCCATAGCGCGCGCCAAAAGCGGCGTGGTTTGGCCCAAATCAATGATGTGAATTTTGTTACGGGCGCCGAAAAGATACGGGGCCATCTTTGGATTCCAACGACGGGTGTTGTGTCCAAAGTGAACGCCTGCTTCTAACAGCTGGCGCATAGTAAAGCTTGGCAATGCCATTGTTTTATTCCTATTCCGGTTACACGTCCGCGAACACTCGTTTAAGTCTTAAAGAGCGCAACGCCGTGGCCGCCTTTGGCTACGGTTTGCTGTCCTTAACTCAAACACCGGAGCGACAATCTTGTGAATTTGCACAAGCGCCGCACGTCCACGTGCGAATTCGTAGTCTCAACATTAAGACCACGTAAGCGGGGTTTTACGCCCTCACCATAAGGATTGCAAGGGGAAAACGCACACAAATGCAGGATTTGCGCGGTCTTCCCCGCTGCATCATTTTTCGGCCCAGGTATACATCAAGTTCGCGGCCACAAAATCATAGTCGCCCTTGTCGGCTTTCAAGTGACAGCCCAGGCAATTGCTTTTAAGTCTGATGTTTTTGCGCACAAACAAAGACCGCATATGACCTCCGAATAGATAAGAATTAGGGATGGAAGCTGAATGGGGCGGTGAGGATGCATGGAGACTGAATGGGGCGTTGCATCGCTACGCCCTCCCCCGTCATGCGCGGGCAAGACGTGGTTTTGAACCACAGAGGACACGGAGGTCACAGAGTAGGAAGAATAAGCCCCGACCCCGTTCTAGCCCAAAGACGCGGATAGGGATTGCTAATTAAAAATGTCATACCTTTTATCACCCGCTAGAGGGTGGTCTGGATTTATAAATGTATAGGCAGGGCCCGTTTCCTGTAACGATGTAGCAGATAAGCCATCTTTACTCGATTTTTTCATTCGCACTGTTCCCTTTGACGTAAATACTACGGTATGAATTTTAGGACATTTTGTAATTAAGTTCGAGATCATGTATTGTATCCCAGTGCCTAGCTCTTCTGCGCTTCCGAGCGCCAGCAATTGATCCTCTGTTAAATCTGAAAGCTCGCAGCACAAAATACCGGGCAATTCTCCAATTAACTGATTCCGAGCGGCTTTTTTGAGCTGGTGATGGATTTCCTTTAACACAGTATCGTTTTTCTCACTTTCCACGATTACTAAAACAGCCCCATTCTTCGGTCGAAACTGAACAAGAACGTTCCTGTCTTCGATTTCAAAACCCTCTAATAGGAAGCGCTGGATATGGTCCATTGAAATGTCATCACGCGGAAT
>Ga0316202_10000509_pt1 | contig 41790 bp, 36 predicted proteins | sample 3monrhotite_MG_FD_204934 | JGI IMG/M metagenome (GOLD analysis project Ga0316202, IMG submission 204934) | Microbial mat bacterial communities from mineral coupon in-situ incubated in ocean water Damariscotta River, Maine, United States -... | ecosystem: Environmental > Aquatic > Marine >...
GGGGGGCGCGCCCCCCCAAACCCCCCATCTTTGGCTGCAAGTGGCGAGGAGGATCTTCCGCTCCTGGACAGGGGGGAAGGTTGGAGGGAGCAGGGTGAGGGGAGCGAAAGATCCCAAACCCCGCCACTTGCCCTCACGGTTTACTGGGGGGGCGCCCCTGTAGGAGCGGAGGACGTCTTCGGGGGACGTAGTTGCGATCAGATCCCTGCGAAATCGAGCGCGCGGCTTAGGGGCGCTGAGTTCGGACGAAGCGCTCGCGCGTGAGCTGGGCCTTGTTCTTCTTGTCCTTGCTGCGCCAGGACGCGGTGCCGATCCAGGTTCGCTCGGTGAACACCTGCTTGTGGTCGAGCGCGTCGAAGTTGCCTTCGAAGGTCAGGAACCACTTGTTGGCGTGATAGCCGAAGCGGCCTAGGGAGTGCTTCCCCTGAGGATCGTCGTCAGCCTCAGCGTCGATCTCGGCCCAGCCGTGGGCAGGGAGGTAGACCTGGTTCCAGGTGTGGACCTGGTCTCCGTCGACGACGACCCGCTGGCCGCGCTTGGTCGGGAGCTTGACGCCGCCCACGGCTCGGCTCGGGAGACCGTCCTTGCGGGCGAAGGCCGCGAAGCTGAGCGTGTGCGCGTAACAGCGCCCAACGCCCTTGCTGAGGAAGTCGCTCGCGGTCCGCTCGGGGCCGCTCTTGCCGTCCACTTTAAGTCGGTCGTTGACGTAGTTTCTGAGAGCCAGGAGTGAGCGCAGGCTGCCCTTCTTGAGCTTGGGCCGCTTGCCCTTGCTCAGACTGGGGTGGGTGTAGTCGAAGCACTTGGTCGGCTTGGTGTAGAGCGCTCGCGCCGCCTCGTCGAGAGAGTGGCGGGCCGGAGCGTCTAGGGTTTGAGCGGCGGCCACCCGCATGAGCACGAACTCGACCTTGGCGGTCGACCCCTTGCTCTGGCCCTCGAAGCGGAAGTGGGCCCACTCGTTTCCGTAGGCGTCGCGGACTCGCGCCTTCGGGGCTGGCGAGAACTCGACGCCCTCGACCTCCTGAAAGCGCCGCGTCGCGGGCACCGGCAGCCACACGTCTAGGTCGTAGGCGTTCTCGTTCGCGTTGCTGTAGGTCCAGCCGTACTCGACGCGATCGCGCTGAGCGAATCCGAGCACGAGTCCCTCCTTATCCCGGAGGGCGAAGCGCGAGAGGCGGGCTCGGCCCTTGGGGCGCCGCTCGAGCAGGTAGGGCCGGTCCTGGTAGCTGCAGAGCCCCCAGGTCTCGGCCTCGAGGAAGCGCATGCGCTTGGGGTCCTTGGCTCCGGGAGCGACGTAGAGCCAGTGCTTGCTGTAGACGCTCCCGCCGCGGCGGTAGGCGAGGAGGTTGCCCGCGCTCCAGGTCAAGGCATAGACCTTGCCCTTGACCTCGAAGCAGCGCTCGAAGCGCTTCGCCGTCGCGTCGAAGCTGTAGATCGTGGAGCGCTTCTCGGCGTAGGCCGAGGTGTAGAAGCGCTCTCCGTCCCAGGCCAGGCCGTAAAGCTTGCCCGCGGGGAAGGAGGCCTTGACGGTCCGCTGGACGGCGCCCTTGGTGTCGAGGAGGCGGAGCGAGCGCTTGCCGTTGCGGGCCAGAACCCACAGGCCTTCAGGCGTCGCGACCACGCCCGCTGCTCCGCCGCCCTTCAGCTTGTGTCGCTTGCGGACTTTGCGCTCCTGGGCCGCGAGCTCGATCAGGCGGTCACCCTCCTCGCCCTGGACGAGGATCCAGAACGCGTCGGCGGTCCTGGCCACGTCCATGGCTTTCCCTTTGGCTGTCACGGTCCGGGAGCGAGGATCGGATCCGAAGTCTTCGCGAAGGCTGGGAGCCGCCGAGGCGGCCCAGCTGGCGAGGGAGAGGAGGCAGAGCAGTCTGAGGTCGGTCTTCATGCCCAGCAGGCTACGCGATCCCGCCCGCCGCTCCAGAAGCCCTAACTCCCCGCCGTCGCAAGGAGCTCGAGAACACCTATCCGAGACCCCTGGGCTCTTCGTTCTGCGGGGGCGAGGGGTTGCCGTGGAACCTCTCTCTGCGCTCCTGGCGAAGTCGCTCGCGCGAGACGCGGCGAGAATCGTCTGGCGTGACGGCGAGCTCAACGCCCTGATAGACCACGAAGAGCAGGGGCGTGAGCCCGACGGTTAGGATCCAGGGGCAGATCAAGGAGACGAGCAAGTTGCCCCCCTGGAGGTGAAAGCTGGAGAAGAGCGCAAAGAGGACGGCATGGCCAGACACCAGGAACGTGACTTCCAGACCCACTCCTTCGCTGCCGTTGACGTGGAGCGTGCTTGCCAACCCCGCCGCGCCTGCGAGTTGAAAGAAGACGACGACGATCATGCCTGAACTACGAGGGCCGAGGTCGCTGAGGCTCGCTGCGAGTTCGACGAGGGCTGCGCCCCCTGCGTCCACGTCGCCTGTTGAGAGGACTGCGGTCGCGTAGGAGTACTCGACCAGACCCGCACAGAGTGTGGCCCAGGCCAGGAAGATCAGTCCAGCGGCGGTCTTGAGGAAGCCGAGGCGCTGTGAACGCGCCAAGAGAAGACCCTCTGCAAAGGTCATGACGGCCATGAGCCCGGCCACTGCGAGGAGGGTCGGGATCGCTGCGGCGTAGCTGCCCCGGTCGAGCGCGTAGAGCGCAGGCAGGAGACTCACCACCGCGGACCGGAGGAGGGCTCTAGCCCAGAAGCGCGGCGCGGTGACTAAGGACCGCGCCCTGGCAAGCCACGCTGGGGGGAAGTCTGGCTCGGCTGGCGTCTCTTCACTCGGCATCCGACTAGAGGCTACCGGCGCGGAGCTGAACGCGCCGCTTCGTCGGCCTAGGACTGGCGCGAGTCAGATCCGCCACGAAAGATCCCAGCCTGCCCCTTTAGCCAAGCCCTCCTCCTGACCGATAGGAGAAGGAAGCGGACCCGATCTGAGGTCGCAGGAGAGTGGGCTATGGGGTTGTTCCGCAAGAGCGACGAGCTGTTTGAGTTGATGTCTAAGTCGGGGTCGAGCTCCATGGGGTCGAGCGCCTCAGGGTCGCGGCCGAGTCCAGGGCGGAGCTCGAGCTCTTCGGGGTCGAGGCCCGTGGCGCCGCGTGGCTTCGGAGCTCCCTTCGAGACGACCCAGGGATTCGGGCGCTCGAACCTCTTCGGGCGAGCCAAGACTGGACCCGACCTCTTCGAGGTCGAGGGCGAGGCCCTCGTGATCGTCGAAGACGGCTTCGACCTCGAGACAGCGGCCGCCGAGGGCAAGGGCTTCTCGATTCGGCCCGACACGATCGTGGTCGGCGCGCTCCTGGCGACCGGCCTCCTGATCAGCGCCTTCCTCCTCGGCCGGACCTCGGGCGACGAGAGCCCCAAGGTCGCCACGATCGTCGTCAACGAGGCTGCAGACGACACGACGCAGGAGGGCGAGGGAACTCCGCAGGAGGCGCCGGTCGCGGTCCAGCAGCCGACGGGTCCCGGCCCAGCGATCCAACCCCCGGCCCGCGGTCAGGCGATTCAGCAGCCGGCCCAGGCTCAGCGCCCTGCCACTCAGCGCCCTGCCACTCAGCGCCCTGGAGCTCGGGGCAGCGGCGCGACGACGGTCGCGGCCAGCGCCAAGGCGCCCGGGCGCTACGAACTGATCGTGGCCAGCACCACGCCTCAGAGCGCCAAGAAGCTCGCGGAGTGGTTCAAGAAGAACGCCCTCTCGCCGATCTACGGCCGCAGTGACCTCGAGGTGATCGCCTCCTCGAAGGGCCGAGTCTCGATCAAGGGCTTCCAGAAGACCGAAGGGACCGTGCTCAAGCGCGTTCGCGCGACCCAAGATCCCCTGGGTGGAAGCGGCTCCTTTAGCGACGCCTACTTCAAGCGCGCCCGCCGCTAACCGACGATTCAACCTGATTTGCCGAGAGGACCGACGAGAGTCGGTCCTCTTTGGCGTTGTGGGCCTATCAGGCTCCGCGTAGCCTTGAGCCGTGGTTGATCAGGCTCGAGTCGAAGCCTTCGTGGTGCAGGTCGGTGTGGCTAGGGGTTTGATCTCTCGAGATCAACTCCAGGCTGCCCAATCCCGCTCGGGTGGGAGCCTCTTGGGGCGGATCAGCCCCCAGCTGACGGCCGAGAGCCGGAGCGTGCTCCAAGCCCTCTACCACCAGGCCTTGGCTTCGGAGCGGGCTGGGCAGCTCACGCCAGCACCTTCTCCTGGGCAAGTCACCTTCAGCGCCGAGAAGACCCAGGCGCCCGGCTCACGCACCGGTGGGTTCGCCGGCGCCGAGACCCTCGTGGAAGGGCCTCCCGGCGTCGCTGAGACCTACCTCGGGTCGCACCCAGGCTCGGCGTCGGTCGCCACGGGCGGAGCCATTGGTGAGAAGACCGAGAGCGGGCGCTTGCTGGCCCAGGGCGAGACCTACGCTGGGGGCAACATCCAGGTCCCGACCAATGGCCTGAACGCCAATGAGACCTACGCCAGCTTCGTCCTCGATCCGACGCACGCTGGGAACTCTGAGGTCGCGTTTCAGGGGCAGGCCTCGGAGGAGGCGACCCTGCTCCAGCCGCCGGGGAGCTCCCCGGGCGGGCCCATTCGCGAGACGGGCCCCGCCGCTTCGGCTCGGACGCTAGCGCTAGAGGACGAAGGGAAGACGGCGTCGGTCAGAGCGGCCTCTCCGCTCAAGCCGGCTGGCCCTGCGCCCATGGTCGGTGATCGCGTCGGCGCCTATCAGACGATCCGCGAGCTCGGGCGCGGCGGAATGGGGATCGTCTACGAGGCCCGCCACGTCAAGACCGGCGATCAGGTCGCCCTCAAGCTAATGATCGTGACTCGCAAGACGACCGAGGACGACGTCGAGCGCTTCAAGATCGAGGCCAAGGCCGCCCTCAAGCTCGACCACCCCAACCTCGTTCGAGTCTTCGAGCAGGGCGTCAGCGACGAGGGTCACTGGTTCACGGCCATGGAGTTCGTCTCTGGCGAAGACCTCGACGCGAAGATGAAGCGCGAGGGGATCCTGAGCTCGGAGGAGGCCGTCGAGATCGCCCTCGACTTGGCAGACGCGATCGCCTACGCCCACGAGCAGTCGATCCTGCACCGGGATATCAAGCCCCAGAACGTCATGATCGACGCCGAGGGGGTCGCGCTCCTGACCGATTTCGGGCTCGCGAAGCTTCGAGACGACGACTCCAAGACCTCGCTCACGGCGTCAGGGACGCTGCTCGGCACGCCGGCCTACATGTCGCCCGAGCAGGCGACGGGTGAGAAGCGCGAGGTGGACGAGCGCACCGACGTCTATTGTCTCGGCGCGACGCTTTACCACATGCTGACGGGGAAGCCGCCCTTTGAGCGACCGAGCCTGACCTCGCTCTTGCTCGCGATCACCTCTGAGAAGCCTCTCCCTCCGACTCAACTCGTTGCAGACGTCGACCGGGACCTCGAGACGATCGTGCTCAAGTGCCTCGAGAAGGACCGCGGGTCCCGCTACCAGAGCATGCGCGCCCTCGCTCGCGACCTGAACCGCTGGTCCAAGGCCCTCGATATCGTCGCGACGCGACCGAGTCCGCTCCAGGTCTTCAAGGCCTGGGCCGGGGAGAATCGCCCCTTGGTCGCCGTCAGTGTCGGCGCGGGCCTAGTGGTCCTCGCGACCCTGGCCTTCGCCTTCTCGCGTGGCCCCGGCGACCCGCAGCTCGCTGTGTCTCCGACTCCTTCGGCGACTCCGGCCAAGACGGAGGAGGGGCCAGCCAAGACCGAGGAGCCAGCCAAGACCGAGGAGCCGGCCAAGACCGAGGAGCCGGCCAAGACCGAAGACCCGCCGGCCAAGAGCGAGGACGCTTCAGGCAAGACCGAGGAGCCCGCCGCCAAGACCGAGGACGATCCAGCCAAGACGGAGGAACCCCTCGCCAAGACAGAGGAGCCCGCCGCCAAGACGGAAGACCCGCCGGCCAAGACGGAGGGCGATCCAGCCCAGACCGAAGAGCCAGCCAAGACGGAGGATCCCAGCGAGACGCCTCGCGCTGGCAGCGCCAAGGTGCTCCCAGCTGCCCAGCCGCCGAGCTGGCTGGTGCGTCGCCTGGACCACATGCGCCTCAAGCCCGGCACCCTCTACGTCTCGGAGTGGCGGGACGCGGTGGCCGAGGCCGGTGCGCGCAAGGCGCCGATTCTGCTCGCGAACCTGCACCACCTGCTCAGAAGCTTCACCCCCGCTCAACTCCTGGCGGAGCCAGCTCAGATCGAGCGCGTCAACGCCTCCTGCGTGTTCGTGATCGCTCAGTTCCCCCACCCGCCCTCGCCCGGCCAACCGCGGAAACCGGGTCGCTCGGATCCAGGGACGGCGTGCCCCTACTTCCCCATGAAGTGCTCAGACCACGAGCGGATTCAGTCGCGGACCGTCGAGCCGGGCTGGGGCGAGGTTCAGCTCCGCCTCTACGGCTCGCGCGGTCAGCAGGTCCTCTCGGAGACCAAGAACCAGAAGACTGGGCACCAGGGGAACAAGATCTTCGCCTACTCCGACGCCGGCTTCGGCGAGGCCCTCGCGGACGCGCGGCGGCAGACCGGAGCGACCCTCGACCCTCTCGCGCTGAAGGGCCCCGGGCTGGAGCTCGTTCAGGCTGACGCCAACCGGAGTCGAAAGAGCGCGGAGCGCGTCTACGCGCGTCATGCTGGCCGCCCAGACCTCCTCGGGAGCTGGGCTCGCTATCGCCTCCGAGAGCTGTGCCGGGTCGCGATCGGCAAGGCGGGCCAGGACGCCGCTCGCCTGCGAGGCCTCCGGCCACGTTTCGAGGCGGACCCAGGCTGCCTGGCCCTGATCGAAGCCGCGCGCTGAGCGAGTGGGGCTCGTGAGCCTTCTCGACACACCTGGAGTAGACACCCTCCTGGCTCGCCTCCTCTGGGAGCGCCGCGTCGTCGACCTCGCGGACCTCCAGGTGAACCTTCTGGAAGCGCGGCGCGGCCGAGAGACCCTCGCTCGAAAGCTCGTCAGGTCCTCTAGGGACGAGTCTCGTGGTCGTGATCGTGGTCGTGCGCGCTGCCTCCAGGGTGGTGAGGCTCAGCGTGAGGCGTCAGCGAGTGCGGGCGCTCGAGGCCGTGCTCGAGCATTAGCGCCTCGTTGCCGAGGACCTCGCGGCTCGGGCCGGACTTGACCACGTGTCCATGGTTGAGGACCAGGACTCGGGGGCAGAGCGCTAGGACGAACTCCAGGTCGTGGCTGGCGACGAGGGTCGCTAGAGCCAGCTCCTCCAGGAGCGCTCTCAGCTCGCGTCGTCCTCGCGGGTCGAGGTCGCTCGTGGGCTCGTCGAGGAGGAGCGCCTCTGGCCGGAGCGCGAGGGCGCTCGCGAGGGCCACTCGCCGCTTCTCACCGCCTGAGAGGTGGTGTGGGACTCGGTCTCGCAGGGCCTCGGCGCCGACTGCGCTCAGGGCTTCGTTGATCCTGGCTTCGGTCTCGCTCGCGGGGAGGCGTGAGTGGCGCGGGCCGAAGGCGACGTCGTCGCTGACGCGGCTCGTGAAGAGCATGTCGTCAGCGTGCTGGAATACGACCCCGACTCGGCGGCGAAGCTCGCCCAAGGTCTTGGGCGTGACGGGCTCGCCCTCGAGGAAGAGGGTCCCCTCGCTCGGCGTCAGGACTCCCGTCAGGAGGAGCAGGAGCGTCGACTTGCCCGCCCCGTTGGGCCCCACCAGGCCGAGGCGCTCACCTGGGGCGAGGCAAAAGGAGATCGCCTCGAGGGCGACTTGGCCGTCGGGGTAGCGATAGCCCAGGCCTCGCGCTTCGAGGAGCGGCGGCCCCGAGGGCTGACCTGGCTCGGGCATGGGTCCCAGGTAGCGGTGCGAGGTCACGCGGGCCACCGCTCTGCGAGAGGAAAGGCGAGGGCCAAGATCAGCGCGCCCATGACCAAGGCGCCGTCCCGCCAGCTCGCAGCTGGAGGAGCGGGCAGGATCAGCTCGCCTTCGTAGCCACGGCAGCGCATGGCTTGCTCGAGGCGCTCGGCGCGCCCGACGGAGCGCACGAGGAGTCCTCCTGCGACACCTGCGTAGGTCGGGAGGGCCCCCAGGCCGCGGGCGCGGAATCCCCGCACGCGCAGCGCGGCCTCGATTCGGGACAGGTCCTCTTGGAAGCGAACCAGGGCGCGCTGAGTCAGGAGGGCGGTGTGGACGAGGGGGGCAGGCACGCCGAGCCCGCGTAGGCCCTGGAGGCTCTGGTCGAAAGGGGCCACGTCGAGGGCGGCGATCGCCAGCGAGCTCAGGGCCAGGACGCGCAGCGAGAGGAGCCCGGCCGAGGCCAAGCCGAGGTCGCTCGGACCCCAGGTCCAAGACGCCAGGAGTGGCTCCGCGCCCGGGGGGTGCCAGAAGGGGGTCAAGAGGAGGAGTAGGCAGAGGAGCGAGAGAACCGGGCGGAGGCGACGGGCCAGGTGCAAGAGCCCGAGACCGCTCGAGGCCGCGAGGAGGAGGGCGCAGGCCAGGGCCAGGGCCCCGCCAGGGACGCTCGTCAGGCTGGCCCAGGCCAGGGCGATCAGGAAGAAGGCCAGGAGCCGAGCGCGGTCGTCTCGACGGCCCAGCCAGCCGACGCGCTCCTCAGGAGATCCGGGGCTCACAGGTCCCCCGAGGACGTAGCCGGGGGCTGTGCGGGGGCCGAGTCTCCAGGAGGCTCTTCGCCTTCGAGCTCGTCGCTCTCACGGCGCCGGCGCTGGAAGCGATACATGCCGACGCCCAGGAGCACGATCGCGCCGAGACCCGTCAGGAGGCGCTTGACGCGGCTTCGGCCACCGCCTCGCCCGCGCCGCTTTCGCCGCGCTTCCCCGGGCAGCGCAGGCGTCGCCGTCGCGCCGGGGGTCCTCGGGGGCGCCGCACCTGGGGGGACCTCGACTTGGACCTCGGCGCTGGCGACGTGGAGGCCGACCTCCTTGACCTCGCAGCGATAGGTCCCCGAGCTCGGCGCGCTCCAGTCGAAGTGTCCTTGGGGGTCGAGTTTCCCGCTCGCGAGGGGCGCGCTCTGGCCGACCCGGTATGCCGTCCAGGTCGCTTCGCCAGGCGGCTCACCGTCGCCGAAGTAGGCCTCGCCGTGGACGCGGGCTCCCTCGACCTGAAGCTCGAGGTGGAACCCGTGCGCCGCCGCGGGCTGGGCTGCGACGAGGAGCAGCGTCAAGGCCGTTAGGCTCTGGAGCGGGTGCCTCACGAGCCGCCCTCTTGGGCGGGCTCTCCTGCGGGCTCCAGGGGAGCCGGCGGAGCCTCGGAGCGCTTCGGTGGCTGGAGGTCGAGGAGGGCGGGCTGGACGCGGGCCAAGAAGCGGACCGCAACGACCGTGAGCCCGACTTCGATCAGCAGGACTGGGGCGTGGAGCGCGAAGCTCGCCGTGGCCACGGCGCGGAGCGCCTCTCCCGCGCTGAGGAGGGCCAAGGCGTAGAGGGTCAGGGCGGTCGCGGTCCCGAGCGCTGCCGCCAGTGCGCCGCGGAGGGCGGAGGGCGTAGAGCCTAGGCGCCACACGCCCGCTGAGACCAAGGCCCCCAGCCCCATGGTGGTCACGTTCAGGCCGAGGGTCGTGACGCCCCCTTGCGCGAAGAGGAAGAGCTGGAGCGAGACCCCGACCAGGATCGCGGGCAGGGCCGCGCGTCCGAGGACGATCCCGGTTAGGCCGAGGAGGGAGAGGTGGACGCTGCCCGGGCCGAACTTGAACTGGAGGAGCGAGGCCGCGAAGAAGGCCCCGGTGAACACCGAGACGCGCGGCGCCGAGGCGCGGGCGAGGGCGGGCAGGGTCAAGGCGGTCAAAGCGCCCGCCGCGACGAAGCCCCCGATCAGGACCGGGGGCGGGCAGACGCCCTCGCTGATATGCACGCCTAGCGCGTCCCGACGTAGACCCAGAGCGAGGCTCGCGGGTGGACGCCTTCGTGGGCGGGGCCGGTCACGGCCACGATCCACCAGCCGCCTTGGTCCAAGGTCGCCGCGGCGTTACCGAGGGCGTCGCTCTTCTCGACGCGCGTGATCAGGGGCTCTGGGGGGAGCGTCTTGGGCGCGGTCTCGTTGAGGCGTTCGATCTCGACCATGGCGCCTGGGAGGGGCTTGCCCTTGGCTTGGACCGTGAACCGAAAGGAGGTCCCAGGCACCAGCCCGTAGGGCCGGCTGAGGGGCACGATCTCGAGGTCGAGGCCTAGGCTGCGGTCCCAGCCGCGCTGCACGCCACCTACTGGGAGCACCAGCTTGACCCAGTCTTGGAGCTGCTGGCGGCCGTGCTGGACGGGTTGCCCGGCCAAGATCAGGAGGTGGTCCCCACGGACCTGGGGCGTCACGCTCAGGGTCCAAGCCTTGGCAGCTGAGCCCTGGGCTGCGCTCGCCTCGAGGGCGCTTCGCTCGCCCTTGGGAGGGTAGAGCCAGGCTCGAGGGCGCTTGACGTCGACCCGCGTCGCTTCGAAGGGGTGCCCGAAGGAGAAGCGGACCTTCGTCGCCTGCCCCCGCTTCAGCTCGCTGGCTGGGATCGCGATGGGGAAGTGGGCCCAGAGGGGAATCACGAGGGCGGGGACCAAGAGGAGATTCATGGCCACGTCCTAAGGCATTGGGAGCACGCAATCCAGCCGTGGATCGACCGGCGCTGCTCTCTGGGTCCGGTCAGGCGGTCTCCTCTGGGTTGGGCGACGCACTGGAGCGGCCCGGACGCGCTTCCTCCTCGCCTCCACCCGAGCACCCAGCTAGGTGCGACGAAGGGGACTCGGGCCCGCGCTTAGGGCCTCGCGCGAGGGCGTCGCGTTCACATTCTTCACCAAGCAAAAAGGACTTATGCGCAATCTCACCTGGTGGTACCTTCCCCCCCTGGATCGGATGGAAGAAGGGAGAGACCCTCTTGGGCCACTCGAGAGGAAGGAAACGACATGTTCGCCGTTATCTCGGACCTGCACTCGAACATCTCGGCCCTAGAGGTCGTGCTTCAAGACATTGAGTCGCTGGGGATCACTGACCTGATCTGCCTGGGCGACGTCGTCGGCTACGGGCCTCAGCCCCTCGAGTGCGTCGACATGGTCATGGAGAAGTGCCGCGTGTGCCTCAAGGGCAACCACGACGAGGCGCTCGTTCACGGAGCCTACGCGTTCAACCTGCGCGCCCAGAAGGCGATCGAGTGGACCCGCGACCAGCTCAAGCCTGGCTTCTTCAGCGGAAGCGCCGTTCGTCGGCGCTGGGAGTTCCTCACGAACCTCCCCCTCCGCCACGAAGAGGGCCCGGACCTCTTCATTCACGGCTCGCCTCGTGACCCAACCAACGAGTACATCCTCGCGACCGAGATCGGGTTCGGCCCGACCGAGAAGTTCGAGGAGATCTTCGCGAGCTTCGAGCGCTTCCTCTTCGTCGGCCACACGCACATGCCGTGCATCATTACCGACAAGTATGAGACCAAGACCTCGACCGAGCTCAACAACGTCTACGAGTTCCCCGACATGGCGGAGCACAAGGCGATCATCAACGTCGGCTCCGTGGGCCAGCCCCGCGACCGCGACAACCGCGCCTGCTACGTCGTCGTCGACGGAAACACGGTCAAGTGGCGTCGCGTGGAATACGACATTGAGCGTACGACCAAGATCATGGACTCGATCGCTCAACTCGACCAAGCCCTCGCGGCTCGCCTCAAGGAAGGGATCTAGTCCCTCCTTCGCCGTGACGGCTCTCCTTCGAGTGCTTCGTTCCAGGGCCGGCCTTCGTGGCCGGCCCGTGGTGTGTACGGCGGGCCTGCTCTTGGTGGGCCTGGCGCTGAGCGGCTGTGGCGCCCCTGGCGTCCAGCTCGCAGCGCCGGTCCCGGCGCCCCAGCGAGTTCCTCCGGGCCAAGGGGTCGCGTCAGCGAGCTCGTCCAGCACGAGTCAGCTGGCCTCCGAGACGCTCTGGATCACGGTCCGGGACGCTCGCCAGGAGGGCTCGCCTCGGTCGATCGGCGTCGCGCGCATGACGATGGGGATCCCCCGCGAGATCCGCCAGGCTGGCGAGTGGGACCTCGCCCGCGCCATCGGCCACGGCCTCGGGACGGGGCTCCAAAACGCCGGCTGGGAGGCCAGCGGCTTCGACCCGCCGGAGCCATGGCTGGCTGCGGGTGCTGGCACGCGTCCAGACGGGACGAAGCTGGAGGGCTGGACCCTCCGTCTGATCCTCGACCAGCTCTGGTGCGACGGCTACTTCAACGAGTACTCCTTCAAGCTCGGCCTCCGGCTTCACCTCCTCGACCCCAGCGGTCGGCTGCGCTCGCGCGCGGAGCTCCGCAAGGAGTACGTCGAGGAATACAAGCACCCCGCTGACTTCGCCTATCAAGTCGAGGTCAAGACCCGCGAGGCCCTCAGCGCCCTCCTGATCGACGTGGGCCTGGCCAACTTCCCGCCCACCTCCGAGGTGATCAACCTCGGGCCGCGCAGGGCTCCGCTCAGCCGTCAAGACGGGAGCTGGCACTACCGACCGGTCGACCCGAATTTGCCGCCCGAGGACGAAGACGCCGAGGACCCAGGGGAGGCCGAGCCCGCGAGCGCTTGCCCCAAGTGCGCTCGCCCCGCCGCGAAGGGCTGGAAGCACTGTCCGGACTGCGGGACCTCGCTCCTCGAGCGGAAGTAGACCTCGCGCCGGTGGCTGGCTCCGATCCGCGCCGTCCCCCGGGCCCAGGTCACCCCCCCGGGCCCGGCCAGCTCGTCGAAGGGCGCTTTCGCCTCCAGCGCCTCCTCGGGCGCGGCGGCATGGGGAGTGTGTTCCTAGGCGTCGACGAGGAGCTCGCCGGGCGTCAGGTCGCGATCAAGTTCATGACCCTGGGGCGGGACGAGACGGCCCTCAAGCGCTTTCAGCGCGAGGCGGAGGTCACGGCTCAGCTCGATCACCCCCACGTGATTCGAATTCACGGGGCCGGTCAGTTCGGCGGGCACACCTACCTCGTCTATGAGCTGATCCAAGGTGGAAGGTCGCTACAGGACGCCTTCGAGGGCGCAGCCCTCGAGCAGCGGCTGGACTGGATCGAGCAGATCGCAGCCGGTCTCTCGGCTGCCCACGCCCGCGGGATCGTGCACCGCGACCTCAAGCCCGAGAACGTCTTGGTGCGCCAGAGCGGCGAGGCTGTGATCCTCGACTTCGGCCTCGCGGGGCTCGACGCGAGCAGCCTGACCAACACCGGCCAGGCCTTGGGGACTCCGGCCTACATGTCGCCGGAGCAAGTCCGGGGCGATCCGCCGACGCCGGCCTGTGACGTGTGGAGCTTGGGGCTCTTGCTCTACGAGGCGGTCTACGAGCGACACGCCTTCCTAGAGGAGGGGATCACGCTTCCCCTGCTGCTGGCCAAGGTCTACGCCGCTCAAGCCGAGTTCCCGCGCGGTCCGGGGCCAGCCTTGCGACGGCTCCTGCAGGCCTCCTTGGACGGAGATCCGGCCCGGCGCCCCTCCGACGGCGCAGCCTTCGGGAGCGCGCTCCAGGCGGCCCGCGCAGGCAGTCAGGGCGCCTCGGGCCGGAGGCTCGGGCTGGGGGCCGGGGCCTTGCTCGCCTGCGGCCTGGGCTGCTGGGCTCTGCTCGGACCGGGTCATCTCGAGGGGCGCGCCCCGACGCCAGGCGCCTCCCTCGGCCCCTCCGCGACTCGTGCGCCTTCAGCGAGGGCCTCTGCGTCTCTGCTGGCGAGCGAAAGTCCTCCAGTGACGCAGGCCTCGAAGAACGACATCGTGGGGCCGATTCGCCCGAGAATGAAGCTCCCGCGTCCTGACTTCAGGCTCGACATGCAGAGAGCGTTGGCCAAGCAGGCGCGCTTCGTCGCCGACGAGGAGGTCCTCTTCGCCGGGAAGCGCGGCTATGCCCGGCTGTATCGAGTCGGTGGGCAGGCTCCGGTCGCGCTGGGGCCAGCGTGGCGCTTGCCGACGGCCTCGGACGCTTGCCTGATCGACACCGCGGGGCAGCAGGTCGTCGTGGTCTCGGAGCGTCAGGCCTGGCGCCTGGCCCTCCCGGCGCGGAAGCCCATCGCGCTCCCTGAGCTGCCCTTCGTCCCCTTCGAGGTCCACCTCTGGGAGCGAGGGACTCGCTTCTACCTCCTCGTGGCCAACGACGATCGCGTCGCCTGCGGAGTCTTGGGCGCCCCGCTCCGCGAGCTGGACGTGAGCGAGTATCAGGTCAGGGAGGTCTCAGGCGCGGCCAACCGCGTCGTGATCCTGGCGCGCAAGCTCCCCCTCAAGCAGTCCGGGCTCCTGATCTTCAACCTCGGGCAGCCGGGCCCCGCCTGGGTCCAAGGCGGGACGCCGAGCGCCGTCTCCCAGTCGCCAGAGGGGGACAGGGTCTTTCTGGGGTCGCGCTTCGGGTCGCTCGAGGTCCGCTCGGGGGAGAGCGCAGGCTCCTCGACGCTCCTGGTCGCGGCCCACGAAGGGAGCCTCCGCCACGTCGCCTGGTCAGGGGACCGCTTGGCGGGGCTTTCCAAGCGCTCCCTCTCGATCTGGGAGGCGAGCGATCTCCGCTACCCGCTCTACCACGACACGCTCCCCGCAGGCGGCAAGGCGGACGAGCTCTCGCTTTCGCCGAAGGGCGACCTCGTGATCGTGCGTCGTGACTTTCAGTACCTCGGTTGGCGCCTGCCTGGGCGCCACTAGGAGTTTGATTGCGCTGCGCCCCCCTCCGCCGAGAGAAGAGGGAGGCCAGCCGAGATCGATCCAGAGCGCGCGTTGAGGACCGACACCCCTCCCCGACCTAGGAACGCTCGCAACTTGGGCTGGAGGCTTCCGGCGCCCTCGCTAAGCTCGAGCAGGTCGTCCTCGAGTTGCTCCAGATCCAGGGGAACCGGATCAAGGACGCAGGGGAGGATCCGACGCTTCGGCTCCTCAAGAACAAGGGCGTCAAGGTTACGCACGACTAGGCGCTCAAGCCCCGGCAAGGGCGGTCGAAGATGGCCCGGAGGAGCCCTCTTGCCCGAGCCGATCCAATGCCTGCCGCCGCCCTCGCCGGGTCTGGACCCTCGGTCCAGCGTCCTCGCAGACCTGCGAGCGGGTGTTCGAGACCTGAGCCTGAGGGGAGAAGACCTCTCGGGAGCCGACCTCTCGGGCTGCGACTTGAGTGGCGTGGACTTCAGCGGAGTCGACCTCAGCGGAGCAGATCTCTCTGGCTCGCGTCTCCTCAAGGCGTCCTTCGTTGGGGCTCGTCTCTGCGAGGCGAGCTTCGACGGCAGCGAGTGCCTGGGCGCAGACTTCAGCGGCGCCGACCTCGTCGCTTGCTCGGCGGAGCGCGCAGGGTTCGGCGGAGCCAACTTCGCGGGCGCGAGCTTGAGCCAGTCCAAGCTCGCGGGCGCGACCTTTAGCCACGCCAGCCTCTGCCAAGCAGACCTCCGCGCCGCGACCCTGACCGGGGCGCGCCTCTTGGAGGTGGACCTCAAGCAGGCCGACTTCACTCGCGCGGACTTGCAAGGCGTAGACCTCGCCGGGAGCCAGGTCGGCGAAGCCTCGTTCCAGAACGCGGACCTCCGAGACGCGCGGCTCCAGGGAGTCTGTGGCTACGAAGAGGCGAACTGGATCGGAGCGGACATTCGCGAGGTCAACTTCTGCGGGGCCTACCTCGTGCGCCGGCACATCATGGACGAGAACTACCTCTTCGAGTTCCGCCACAAGAGCCGTCTGAGCGAGGTCGTGTATCAGGTCTGGCGCCTGACCTCCGACTGCGGCCGAAGCTTCCAACGCTGGGGGATCCTGACTTCGGCCCTCGTGGTCGCCTTCGCTCTCCTCTACGGCTACGTCGGGCTGGACACGGGTCACCACCAAGCGGGCTTCCTCTCGGACCTCTACTTCAGCGTCGTGACCATGACGACCCTGGGCTATGGCGACGTGCTCCCACGCACTGGGCTGGGTCAGGTCCTGGTGATCGTCCAAGTCGTCTGCGGATACCTCTCCCTAGGTGGGCTGCTGAGCATCTTCGGGAACAAGATGTCCTGTCGGGCGGGGTGAGCATGTTCAGGTTCTTTCGCAGAAGACGGATCGATCCCAAGCAGCGCCTGGCCAAAGTGATCGGTGAGCGACGCCTGCCCTCCTTCAACGGAGTCGTCCTCCGCGCGCTCGAGGTCCTCCGAGACCCGGACGCCTCTCACGACCGGATCGCGCGAGCCCTCGAGCCAGACCCCGGTCTCTCGGTTCGAGTCCTCAAGACCGTCAACTCTGCGGTCTACTCTCCGCGTCGCGAGGTGACGAGTCTGAGCCAAGCGATCTCGCTCATGGGCCGCTCCCAGCTCGAGGCCCTCGTGCTGGCGATCGCCGTGGCGGACTCGCTTCCTCGGGAGTCGACCTCGGGCTTCGACGCCCAGGCTTTCTGGTTCCACGCCGCGCGGCGAGCCACGCTCAGCCGCGCGCTCTCGCGGAGGTTGCACCCGGTCAGCAGCGGCGTGTCCTTCACTGCCAGTCTCCTCCAGGACCTCGCGATCCCGCTCTTGGCCCACAGCGACCCCGAGAATTACGGCCCGCTCCTCGAGCGCTCACGAGAGCAAGGCCTGCCCCTCCAAGACCTCGAGCGCGAGGCTTTCGGCTGGGATCACACCGAGGTCGGGACCTGGATCTGCAGCGAGTGGGGGCTGCCCGAGTCTCTCGCGGCCGCGATCGGGGCCCACCACGGTCGCCGCGAAGAGGGCCTCGAGAGTCTTCCCGCAGTGGAGCTGGTGGCGCTCCTCGAGGAGAGCGAGAGCGGAGGCGAGGTCTTCCTCGAGGCCGCCGAGCGCCGGTATCGGCTTGACCCTGAGGACCTTCGAAGCTCGGTGGCGTCGAGCTTTGACGAAGCGGCACAGCTCGCCGAGTCCTTCTGCTAGACCAGCACTCCCGAACTAGCCATCGATTCTGGTTGCGCTTCCTCGCTGACCCGCTATAAGTGAACGAACGTTCGCCCGTGCTCGCCGCCCGGGAGCGGATCCGAGGTGCCCATGCCCCCCAACCCGACCGCCGTCCTCGAGACCCGAGGACGGATCCACGCCTCCGCCGTGGAGCTCTTCACCAAGCAGGGCTTCCACGGGACTGGAATGCGTCAGATCGCGCAAGGGGCTGAGGTCAGCCTGGGCAACCTCTACAACCACCACAAGACCAAGCAGGCCCTCTTCGCGGCCCTCCTCGAGGAGTACGAGGAGAAGTACACCGCGCCCGATACCCCCCTCGCCAAGGCCCTCAGCAACTTCAAGGACCTCTCGGACTTGGAGTCGATCGGGGAGGCTAGCCGGGCCATGATCCGGCGCTTCTCCGACTACATCCGCTTGATCTACGTCGACGTCGTGGAGCTCGAAGGCACCCACATTCGCCGCCTCTTCGGCGGCATGCGCCAGCGCTACGAGGAACAGCTCGGCGAGCGCCTGGACAAGCTCCGCGAGGACGGCTTGCTCGGCGACGTAGACCCCGTGACGGGACTCATGACCGCCACCATTAGCTACTTCTACCTGTTCAACATTCAGCAGATCTTCGGGGTGACCAAGCTCTACGGGGTTTCAGACAAGCAAGCGATCAAAGACATAGCCGAGATCTTCCGACGCGGATTGGAGCCTCGATGAAGCTTCGGACTCCAATCCTGTTGGCCGCGCTCCTAGCGGCCGTGACTCAGGCCGCCCCGACCGGAATCGGGATCGGCCTCAAGCCCGGTGATCGCAGCAACATTCCCACGAACGGAAAGGTCACCGAACGACCTGCTCCCGTGACCGTCCTCAGCCCGAGCGCTGACGGGAAGTCCCTTTGGGTCGGCGACGCCAACGGCCGACTCCGCAGCTTCGCCCTGACCCTCGCCCCCGAAGGCGGGGGCGAGCTCGGTCCTGAAGCGATCCTGCCCTGGAAGGACGCGCGTCAGGCCGCCTCGATAGAGGCGATCCTGATCCGTCCTGAGTGGACGTGGATCGCCCTCGACGGTGGGACCTTCGCTCGGGCCACGACGAGCGCGATCGTCCCGACGGCGACCCGCCAGCGCGAGGGCGTCCTGGCCCTCGTGGCGGGGCCGGAGGGACGCCTGGCCGCCGCATCAGGAGACGGCCAGATCCTGATCTACGACGCTCAGGGCGCGCTCCAGAACACGATCCGAGCCCATGACGTGGCGACCGTGGCCCTGGCCTCGGAGTCCGGCAAGACGCCCCGAATCTGGAGCCTGGGCTGGGACGGCCGGCTCTGCGCTTGGCGCTGGCCCAAGCCCAAGAAGGCCAAGAAGAAGAAGGTCGGCTCTGCTCGCGCAGGACACCGTCGCCAGAGCGGACGCAGTCGCCGTGCCAGCGCCCGCAAGCTCGACAAGCCGCGCTTCGAGCTCGACCTCGGCCAGCGCGAGCCGACCTCCCTGGCCTTGATCCCCGCGAGCGACCCCAAGGCCAAAGAGCGCCACCTGATCGTGGGCGACTTCCAGGGGCGCATCCGGCGGGTCGAGCTGGCCAAGCGCAAGCTGACCAGCGCGCCCTACAAGACCCGGCCCAACATGGAGCTGATCGCTTCGGTGGCCCTCTCGCCCTCGGGCGAGCGCGGAGTGGCCTTGGCGTCTGCCGAGCAGACCTTGCTCCTCTTCGACCCCCAGGACCCCGAGCGGATCCCCCTCGTGCTCCAGCGCTTCGAGATCCCGCCCGCCCGGGCGCTCTTCCTGAACGAGACCACTGTCGCGGTGGGGTTCTACGACGGCAACGTCCGCCTGATCAAGGTGGCCAAGTGAGGGCGCTCATGATCCGTCCCGTAACGACGATTCTGTTGGGGGTCTTGGCCGCAGGCACGGCCCAGGCCACCGAGTCCTTCGACCCGAGCCAGGCCGAGGCGCGCGAGACCGAGCGCTGGGCTCGCCTGGAGCTCCTCGAGGACGCCGACGAGCACCTGATCCAGGAGCGCTTCATTCCCCTCGTCGAGCACCACGACCCTGAGATCAAGGCGGCCTTCAAGAGCGGCTCGCCTTCCTCGCGCTTCGTGCTCCTCCACTACGCCAAGGGCTGGGAGGAGGCTCACAAGAAGAGCCCCGAGACTCCGCCCGTGATCCTGGTCCACGGGGCGGGCATGTCGAGCAACCACTGCTTCGCCAGTCACCCCATTGAGCAGCCCTACGAGGGCCTGGCCGCGCGCCTGGTCCGCGCCGGCCGACCGGCCTTCGCGGTCACCTTCTCCCACGTCCACGGCGACAACTACCTCCAGGCCGAGCAGCTCGCGAACGCGATCGCGCGCGTCCGCCACGTGACCGGCGCCAAGCAGGTCGACCTCGTGGCCCACTCCAAGGGCGGCATGTCGGCGCGGATCTACCTCTCGAGCGCAGGTCCCAAGTGGACGACGAGTTTCCGCAAGGACGTCCGCCGCTACCTAATGCTCGGGACGCCCAACGGCGGGATCGACGTCAGCTTCGCGTATCCGAACCTGAACTACTGGATCCTGGAGCACAAGTCGCCAGCGCCCCTCTCCTGGACCGGCGGCTATTACTACGGGAAGTGGATCGACTGGGCGGACCAGAACCTGTTCGGGCCCAAGAGCCCCTTCCCCGGCCAAGCCCAAATGGTGGCCCGCTTCGACCGTCGCTACGGCCGCACGACCGCGGCGGGGCAGCTCGACGTCGAGACGACCTACGAGGGCGGCCGCGGAAAGGTCAGCAAGGGACCTGGGATCGATCAAGCGATCAAGGACGGCGGGAAGTGCATTGCGGAGCTGGCCAAGAAGCCGATCCACAAGAGCGTCGAGCTGGCCGTCTTGGCCGGAACCGGCGACTGGATCATGGGCCTGATCGGCGAGCGCCGCGCGCCCAGCGACGGGCTCCTCCTGGTCCGGAGCGCCTTCGACCTAGACCCTCTGACCAAGGCCGGCGCGCCCCTGATCCGCCGCTCCCTGCGGCGCTTCAACCACCTCCAGCTCGTCTACGACCCCCGCGCCAACGACTGGGTCGCCGAGACCCTCGCTCAGGAGTAGTCGGCGCCCCCAGCTTGGGAGGGTGCGAAGACTCCTGATTGCCCTGATCGCGGGAGCGACATGCGAGGGGGGCGAGACCCCTACGTCGAGCACTTCCTCTCCTGTCCGGGGTGCAAGCGCTCGTGGTCCGAGCGCAGCTAGCTCAGGGCTCAGGGGGGGTCCTGAGGCGGCGCTCCCTCGCCCAACCCGTCTTCGGCCGGAAAGCCGTGTATCTTGGGGCCCATGAGCCGCGACTGGGTAAATCTTGGAGTCAATTACCACGCCACTCCCTGGCGCTTCCAGGCGATCTGGGAGGACGGTGCCTGGAGCGAGGGTGAGCTCGTGGCCGAGGCCACGATCACGCTCTCGGAGGGGTCGACGGCGATCCACTACGGGCAGCAGTGCTTCGAAGGCCTCAAGGCCCACGCCGGCCCTGGCGGTCAGGCGCTCCTCTTCCGCGCTGACCAAAACGCCGCCCGCATGGCGCGCACGGCTGAGCGCCTCCTGATCCCACCGCCGCCCGTGGAGCTCTTCCTGCGTGGCGTTGAGGCCACGATCAGGGCTAACCCCGAAGCGCTCCCCCCTCACGGCTGCGGAGCCTCGCTCTACCTGCGCCCCCTCCTGATCGGCGTCGGCGACAACCTCGGCCTCCGTACGGCGCCCCGCTTCGTGTTCCGCGTGTTCTGCTCGCCCGTCGGTCCCTACTTCAAGGGCGGGCTCCAGCCGATCCGGCTCGCGATCAGCCCCTTCGACCGCGTCGCGGCGCGGGGAACCGGCTCCTTCAAGGCCGGCGGCAACTACGCGGGCGGCCTCTTCGCCTCGCGTCAGGCCAAGTCTCTGGGCTGCGACGAGGCCCTCTACCTCGACCCCCAGACCCGGAGCTTCCTCGACGAGGCGGGCTCGGCCAACGTGTTCGGGATCCTGCCCGGTGAGGGCGGCGCGCCCGACACCCTCGTGACGCCAGCCAGCGACTCGATCCTGCCTTCGATCACCATGGACGCCCTCTGCACCCTGGCCAAGGACGAGCTCGGCCTCGTCGTCGAGCGACGGCCGGTTCCGGTCAGCGAGCTGCCCAAGCTCCGCGAGCTGGCCTGCGCCGGCACCGCCGCGGTCGTGACCCCCGTCTCGGCGGTCCGCCTCGAGGACGGGAGCGAGATCACCCTCCCCCAGCCCGTGGGCGAGGTCACCAAGCGCCTCTTCGAGACCTTGACCGCCGTCCAGACCGGCGTGGCCGAGGATCGTTGGAGCTGGCGTCGCGTCGTCGCGACCAAAGCCGCCGTCTAGATGAGCTGGCCCCAACCTGGGGGTCGGATCGCTTAAAACGAAACCCGTCCAGGGGCCTTCTTGGAGCAGAAGCAGGCCCGGAAGCAGACAGGTGGAGGTCACCCATGACGACGATGATTCGCGACGACCTAGAGCTCGAGATCGAGGCGCTCCGCAAGGAGAAGAACGCGGTCATTTTGGCCCACTACTACCAGCACGCCGACATTCAGGACATCGCTGACTTCGTGGGCGACAGCCTGGCCCTCTCGCGCAAGGCGGCTCAGTGCGAGCAGGACGTGATCGTGTTCTGCGGCGTCCGCTTCATGGCCGAGACCGCCAAGATCCTCAACCCGACTCGGACCGTGGTCCTCCCTGACTACGCCGCGAGCTGCTCGCTGGTCGACGGCTGCCCCCCGGCGCTCTTCAAGGCCTGGCGCGAGAAGCACCCCGACCACGTCGTGGTGACCTATATCAACTCCAGCCTCGAGCTGAAGTCCATGAGCGACTATTGCTGCACGAGCAGCAACGCAGTCCAGATCATTGAGGCGATCCCCGCGGACAAGAAGATCATCTTCGCGCCCGACAAGAACCTCGGGGCCTATCTGGCCAAGGTCACGGGTCGCGAGATGCTCCTCTGGCAGGGGAGCTGCATGGTCCACGAGATCTTCTCGGAGAAGCACCTGATCCAGCTCAAGGAGCAGCACCAGGACGCCCTGGTCTTGGCTCACCCCGAGTGCGAAGAGGTGATCCTGGCCCACGCCGATCACATTGGCTCGACGGCCGGGATCCTGAAGTTCGCGCGCGAGAGCAGCGCCACCAAGTTCCTGATCGGGACCGAGGCGCGCATGATCCACGCCATGGAGAAGGAGGCTCCTGGCAAGGAGTTCATTCCGATCCCCACGAGCACAGGCTGCGCCTGCAACGAGTGCCCGCACATGATGCGCAACGACATGGAGAAGCTTCGCGACTGCCTCCGGGACCTGACGCCGGCGATCGAGATCGAGGAGAGCCTCCGCCAGCGGGCCCTGCTCCCGATCGAGAACATGTTCAAGGTCTGCGACGGCGCGGTCCCCAAGTAGGGACTTCGCCTCCCCAACCCCCATGTCCAAGCAGCGGCCCCCACGCAAGCGCAAGTTCTCCTATGTCACCTCGAAGACGGACTTCGACGGACGGATTCTCGAGGTCAAGGGAAGGCTCCGCCTGGCCGCCTTCCTCCTCTTGGCGTTCACGATCGGGATCGGCTACGTCTTGACAATCGAGGACATTCCGCTCCCGGTGCGGATCTTGTCCGGCTTGGGTGGGTTGTTCACGGCCTACGGGTTCTTCGACACCCTGTTCGGCAAGTGCTACCTCAAGTTCGACAGCCACTCGGGAGAGCTGCTCGCGATCCGCGGGAACCCGCTCGGGCAAGTCCACTACAAGGGGGCAGCTGCAGGGAAGGTCTCGGTCAGTCGAGTTCCCGCAGGCAAGAGCTCTGGCGTCCAGAACGTTCCCCTCTACAGCGTGGTGTTCGTGGTCGACCTCGACGACGCGATCGTCAACTACCCCCTCGAGGTCCAGAGCTTCACCGACGAGGCCTCGACCGCGAAGATCGCTGAGTGGGAGCAGTCGCTCTCCCTCGCGAAGGGTTAGGAGCCCTTCTACGTCGCGGGGAGACGAGGTCGCCTAAGCCAAGGCGCGCCCCAAGGCGTGGCGCACGAACTCCACCGAGAATGCCTCCCGGATCCCTTGGGCGCTCACAAAGGGCTCCGCGTGGGCCATGGCCCGGTGGAGGTGTCCGCGACCCGAGCGCGACAAGGCGCCGAAGAGCTCGCGCAGCGCGAGGACGCCGGCTTCGCGGCGGCCCTCGGGTCGATTGAGCTCGAGGAACGCAGTCAGCTCTCGACCAAGGTCGCGCCCCCGGTCCTGACGAGAGGGCAAGAGCGGTCTCGCGGAGAGGGACGCGAACTCGGCGAGCCTCGCGCTCAACTCTTGGTGGAGCTGTGGCTCGCGCAGCCAGGAGCGGAGGGTTCGGCGGACGACGGCCACGCAGGCCGCCAAGACGGGGCCCTTGAGGTCTGTCTCGCGGAGGCCGCCGAGGGCTGCCTCCGTGCGAAAGGCTGAGTTCAGGACCCCTCGCAGCCAGGCTCGCTCCGGCTCGCCCTCAAAGACCCCGAGCATGACCAGGAGGCGCCGGTCGCGCAGATCGAGGGCGTCGACTCGGGCGAGCTGGACCAATCGGATCAGCTCCGCCTCGGGGTCCGGCGCGACGGGTCGGCGCGCGGCTCGTTGAAGATCTAGGTCCATGGCAGAGCCCCCGAAGCGGGCCCTAGGCGAACGACCCGCGCTCGCTAAGGACTCGCCCCGAGGGCTCGACCGTCGTCCCCAGATTTCAGCGCCCGAGGGCGCGCGGGAAGAGGACGTTGTTCTCGAGGTGAATGTGGTCCATGAGATCGCGCTCGAGCTGGGCCAAGCGGAGGTAGAGCGCCCGCCAGGTCGTGCAGGCTTCAGCTGGCGGGACCAAGTCGGTGGTCAACTCGCGCGTCCGACGGAGGTCTGCGCCGTGCTCGTCGTGCTCCCGCTCCATGACCGTGACCGGGCCGCCGGCTTGCGCGCCGCTGCCCGCCACGATCATGGGAAACAGGATCTGTTCCTCCTTTTGGAGGTGGAGCTCGACGTTCTGGAGGATCTGAGTCAAGTGGGCAGCCAGGCCCTTGGGGCAGGCAGCCTTGGCCGCGTGGACGGCCTCGACCTTCTTGGCCATCGCCAAGAGCTCAGGGAGCTCGGCGCGGAGGGGCTCGTGGAAGCGCACCAGGATCTCGTCCACGAGTTCAGCGAGGGGCGCGGTGCTCCAGTCCTTATCCTCCGGCTGGGACGACTCGGCTTCGAGTTCCGCCATGACCTCGAGGGGGTCGAGGGCCTTCTCGAGGCAGGCGGACTCGAGGCTCCGCTGTCCGCCACAGCAGAAGTCCAGGCGGTGGCGGTGAAAGACGCGGCTCGCGGCCGGGATCTGAATCGCGAGGCTAGCGAGGGTGGCGCTGGGATCGAGTTGAGCGGTCGACATGGGGTGGTGACTCCTTGGTTTGGTCTCCAGCCCACCTGTCGCAAGGGGGGGGCCAGGCGTGGCCTCCTGCTGCTCAAGAACTTAGATCGACCCGTTGTCACTAGGACAACGACCCAGTGGTTGTGATAATCACAACTGTTATGAGTCAAACAACGAGTGAAGTCCCCTGTCCCAGCGGAGGTCTCGAGCTCCTCCTAGAGCTCTCCCTTGGCCTCAACGCTTCGCTCTCGGCGGCGGATCGCTACGAGGGCTTGGTCGAGGCGATTCGGCGCGCCCTCCCTTGCGACGCAGCCGTTCTGTTTCGGGCAGAGGGCGAAGTCCTCGTCCCTCTCGCCAGCCACGGCCTGACCGAGGCCGCGCGAGCCCAGCGCTTCGCCCTCGCCGAGCACCCGCGCCTGGAGGTGATCTGCAGCGCGCCTGGAGCCACGATCTTCCCGCCCGAGAGCAGGCTCCCGGATCCCTTCGACGGGCTCTTGGCTGACGACCTCCTGGGAGCGGACAGCGTCCACGCCTGCTTCGGCTGCCCGATTCGGATCGAGGGAGAGCTCGTGGGGGCCCTGAGCGCCGACGCCCGCGCGCCCGGCTCCTTCGACCACCTCGACGCCCGCTTCCTCGAGACGCTGGGCGCCCTGGCGGGAGCGACGCTGCGGACTGCTGGGTTGATCGAGGCCCTCGAGCGCGAGGCTCAGCGCTCGGGTCAGGTCGCGCGAGACCTGATGCGCGAGGTCCGCCAGCGCGGAGGCGAGCTGATCGGGAACGCGCCGGTCATGCGACGCCTGCGGGAGGAGATCGACCTCGTCGGTCCCGCCGAGCGCTGCGTCTTGGTCACTGGGGAGACCGGCACCGGCAAGGAGCTCGTCGCGCGCGCCCTCCACGAGGCCTCGCCGCGCCGCGAGGCTCCCCTGATCTACGTCAACTGCGCGGCCCTCCCCGAGTCGATCGCTGAGAGCGAGCTCTTCGGACACCTCCGAGGGGCGTTCACCGGGGCCGACTCAGATCGCCCGGGGAAGTTCGAGGTCGCCCACGGAGGGACACTCTTCCTCGACGAGATCGGCGAGCTCTCGCTCCGGGTTCAGGCCCTCCTGCTGCGGGCTCTCCAGGAGGGCGAGATCCAGCGAGTCGGCGCGGACCGGGCGCATCACGTCGACGTTCGGATCGTGGCCGCCACAAACCGTGACCTCGAGCATGAAGTCTCCACGGGACGATTTCGCGCGGACCTCTTCCACCGCTTGGCCGTGTATCGGGTCCGCGTCCCTGCGCTCCGAGATCGTCGGGAGGACGTCCCGCTCTTGGCCGGCTTCTTCGCCGACCGCGAGCGCCGGCGGCTGGGCTTGGGCAGGGTCCAGCTCAGCCACCCCCTCCAGGAGCGACTCCGCGAGGCGCACTGGCCAGGCAACGTCCGCGAGCTAGAGAACCTGGTCTCGCGGGCGCTCCTCCGAGCGGCCGCGCACGTGGCCCCGGGCGGGAGGGTCCTCGTGACCCCGCGAGACCTGGACCTAGAGGCCGGCGCCGAACGGGCTCCGGCTCCCGGGCCCGAGCCCGAAGCCTCCACGCCAGGGCTCTCCCTGGCGGAGGGAGTCGAGGCTTACAAGCGGACGGCGGTCGAGGCGGCCCTCGCGCGCCACGAGGGCAGCTGGGCGGCGGCGGCCCGTGACCTGGGCATGCACCGGAGCAACCTCTATCACCTGGGGAAGCGCCTCGGGCTGGCCCCTCGCGCGGGCCGCTCGGGCTGACCGAAGTCCTCGAGTTTTCGGATCGGATTCCGCTTGCGCGTCTGGCCTCGCGGGGGGATATAGCTGGCTTCCAATAGAGCGGAGGGCGCATGAAGTCGACCCAGAAGTTCGTCCGAGGCGTGATCGCCACGCCCTGCGAGACCCTAGACCTCGATGCCCTCGGGCCCGGCGAGCATCGGCTGCGCCTGGCGCTGACCGAGGACGGGACCTCGTCAGAGATTAGGATCCCGGTTCGTGTCTTCAAGGGACACCAGCCCGGACCCGTGGTCGGGATCACGGCCGCGATCCACGGCAACGAGGTCAACGGGATCCCTACGATCCACCGTCTGTTCCGCCGCCTGGACCCCGCCAAGCTTCGCGGGACCGTGGTCGCGGCGGCCCCGGTCAACCTCCCCGGCTACCTCCGCAATCAGCGCGAGTTCAGCGACGGGAAGGACCTCAATCGCCTCTTCCCGGGAAGTCCCAACGGGACGGAGAGCCAGGTCTTCGCGCACGCCGTGACCACGCGCCTGATCCGGCACTTCGACTACCTCCTCGACCTTCACACGGCGAGCTTCGGCCGGGTCAACTCGATCTACATTCGGGCGGACATGACTCAGAGCGAGACCGCTGAGTTGGCCCGCGTGATCAGCCCTCAGATCATCGTCCACAACAAGAGCGGCGACGGGACCCTCCGCGGCGCGGCCGAAGAGCTCGGGATCAAGGCCCTGACCGTCGAGATCGGGAACCCGCAGCGGGCCCAGGAGCAGCTGGTCGTCAACTCGAGCATTGGGCTCCGCGAGGCCCTCGAGCACCTCGGCATGGTGGACCCCGACGAGGAGCGCCTCTGCGAGCCCGCCGTCGAGTGCGACCGCTCGTTCTGGCTCTACACCGACGGCGGCGGGATCTTGGAGATCTTCGTCGGCCTCACGGATCGCCTGAGCAAGGGCCAGCCCGTGGCGCAGCTCCTCAACGAGTGGGGGGAGGTCCACAGGACCTACGAGGCGCCAGAGGACGGGATCGTGGTCGGCCGGGCCACGAATCCGGTCGCCCAATCGGGCTCGCGGATCCTGCACCTCGGGGTCGTGGGTAGCGTCTAGGCCCACGAACTGCGGTTGAGGCAAGGCCTCACGACCGACGGCTGCGTCGCGCGGAAGAAGAGGGCGGGTCGCGATCTGGAGGGGGGCGACTCGCGCGAGAAGCGAAGGCCAGACCCGAGCGGGCTGCCCGCGAAGAGCCTTCGACAGGTAAAGGGGGCCGGAGGCGCCAAGAGGGCGCCTCGGCCTCCGCCCCAGAGGTCACGGAGCTGGGTCTTCGTCCTCCGCGTCCGCGCGGGGTGGGAGGGGCTCGATCCCGAGCTCGGTCTTCTCGACGACGTGACCTGGGTCGGAGGTCGGCCGGCGCTGAGTCCCGAGCTCGGTCTTCTCGAAGGCCTCGCCTGGGTCCGAGGTGGGTCGGCGCTGGGTCCCGAGCTCGGTCTTCTCGAGGGGGCTCGGCGGGAGCTCGAGGCGATCGAGGGCCGTGGCTCCGCCCGAGCGACCCTCGGGGTCGAACTCGGTCGCCTCGAAGGGGGCCGCGGCGCGGTCGCGCGGCGCCGTGCCCTCGTTGGACCCGACCACGGCAGGCAGGGCTGACTCCGAGTCCACGGGGATCACGTAGGGCGCCTCACTGTCCGGACGGGACTCGGCTTGATAGACCTTCCGCTGCGAGAAGTAGAGGTCGAGCCAGTGGAGCGCGTAGACCGTGACCAGGGCCAGGATCAGCTCGACGCCGTGAGTGGCCTGGACGACAGCTAGAGAGCTCGTGACCTCGCCCGTGAAGTGCGCCGTCTCAATGGAGGTCAAGTTGCCCGTCAGCGAGTTGCTCGCGCCGGCCAGGGCGAACCCGCGGTGGAAGTAGTGATCCAGGAGCGCGCTCATGAGGTAGGCGGCCGAGATCACGAGGAAGATCCCGCGGAGGGGGCGGTTGCGCTGGTGCTGAGTCACGCCCGGAATCAGGAGCCGGAAGAGCTTGACCGGGAGCGAGGGCTTGAGGTCGCTCTCGAGGGGCTCGAAGGGGTGGACCTGAGGCATGAAGAGCGAGGCCACCAGGAGGACCAGGGTCGTCGGGATCAGGAAGAACCAGGAGTTGTGGAAGCGAGCCAGGCCGATCCCGCTGTGCTGCTGACGGAGGACAGCCAGCTGACGCTCGCGGTCCTCGGCCGGGGGCTGAGCGAGCATGTTCAGGAGCCAGGTCTCGGGGAGTCGCTTGGCCCAGTGCGTAGAGCCGACCAAGGCCTGATCACGATCTGCGACCGTCGGCGCCGGCGCCACTGGAAGTCGAGGCGGGACATGATTTCCGTCGACGGCGCTCCGAGAGCGCGCCCAGACCCAGCCCGCGAAGGTCACGTCCCGCTCGACGAGCTGAGCTTCGAGGCTCGCGATCTGACCTGCGTCCTCGGCTTCGCGAGCTTGAAGGAGCTTGAGGCGAAGGAGGTCGTCGCCGGGGAGGTCCTTCTCTAGGCGGGTCAGGGCAGTCGTGCGAGCGGCGCCGGGGGCGGCGGCCTCAGCCCAGAGGAGGAGCGCGCGCGGCTCAGTCTCTCCCAGGGCGGCCAAGGGTCCCGCGTAGCCCTCGAGTGAGTCTCCGCGCGCCACGAGCTGATACGCGTGGGCATAGAGCCCGCCTGGGCTCCGCTGGGCAGCTTTCGCGAGGAAGTTCTCGGCTTCGGCCTCGTCGGGCAGGCCGGCTAGGAGCGCGGGGGGAGCACCTCGAATCGCGAGCAGGATCTCGACGCCGGCCTCGGCCACGGCGAACACGCCGAAGAAGGCTAGGTAGAGCGCGACCAACGCGACCTTGTCGCTGAGGGTCAGATAGGTCGGCCAAGCGAAGCGCGCTCGCGCGGCGGGCCGCTCGAACCACATCTTGAAGCGCGCCCAGCCGTCGGTCTTGCCGATCCGTTCCAGGTCGCGCTTGGCGTGCCGGCTGTAGCGGCGAATGCTGATCGCCATCAGCGCTAGGAGGGCGACGAAGAACCAGGTCTTGAGGCGGAGGGCGTGGTCGACGCGGACCACGGTCTTGATCCCGAGGCCAGCCACGCCCTTGTGCGGCGCGCGGCGAGCCAAGGCCGCGGGGAGCTCGGGCGGGGCCCGCGTCGAGGCGGCGGCGGCTTCGTATTTGCCGCCGCGCCAGCGGAAGCCCGCGCGGGCTAGGCCGCTGTCGCGGAGGACGGGGGCCAGCGCGTCGCGCCAGCGCGCCAAGGCCGTGGCTCGCTCAAAGCGTCGTTCGACGACGAGGCACTCCTCGACGCGGTCGGCCAAGAGTCGCCCAGCGTCTAGCTCGCCGTAGCCAGCCCAGGTAGGAAGGAAGCCCACGGCCCAGCACTCGCGGAGGGCGAGCTCGAGGGCCTCGTCGGCGGCCGCCTCGAAGCCGTGGCGATCTAGGAAGCAGGCCAGCTCGACTCGGCCGCGGGGGTCGAGGTGTGGCGAGCGAGCCGCGGCCCCCGTCAGCTCTTCGAGCTGAAAGGCCTCCCCCTCCCCGCCCTCGGCTGCGCGAGCGCGCGCGGCCGCTAAGAACGCCAGCGTCCAGGGGTTGGCGCCGGCGAGGGCGTCGCGGCGGGGGACCTTGGTGTCGCGCGCGATCGCGGCCCACTCCTTGGTTTCGACCTCGCGGAAGGGCTTGTAGTGATAGGTCCGAGTCCGCCCGCCCTCTTGGGGGCGGGCCTTGAGCCGGAGCCCGGGGCGGAGCGACTTGACGGGGCCCTCGATCAGATCGATCGGTTCGAGCTCGACCAGAGCCTTCCCCTCGAGAAGTCGTTTGCCGACTTTCCCCATAGTGGCCTGGCGCACGATCGTGGAGTCGGGCGCCGGGTGTTGGCCAGGGTCTGCGAGGGTCGGGGTGTGGCCGACCTGCTCGAAGCGGAGGGCAAGGAACTGGCGCTCGGGCGGGTAGAGGTCAAGGAGGAGTCGAGACCAGCGAGCGCGCGGGACCTGCAGCTCGAGGCGGGTGTCGAACTTCGGGCTCGAGGCACAGGCCTCGCGCCAGAGCTGGTCCCGGAGCCTGCTCCCGGTCGCCAGGAAGTCTCGCGCCGGGAAGGGTCTCCCTTTGGAGTCGAGCAGGGTCTTGAAGTCAGCGCTCAGGTAGCAGCCTCGCTCGATCTCTTCGGTGGCGTCCTTGAGATCTAGGTCCAGCTTTCGCGGTGATCGCCAAATGTCTAGGCGGTAGCCCCCCTCGTGCGCGAGGTCCAAGCGCTGAGCGAAGCCCGGGAGGCGGCGTCGCGCGAGGACGGTGCCCTCGAGGGCGTCCACGAGGACGGCGAACCGGAGCCAGCCGATCACGGCTCGTCGACCGTCGCTGGCGAGGACGCCGGCGGTCGGGCTCAGGTCATGGGGGGCGTCCGAGCGGACGAGGCCCGTCAGGACTGGGTAGACGTGGCGGGAGACTTGGTCGGCCTCGGCCAAGCGAAAGGGCGGGTAGCTCCAGGGGGCGCCGCCGGCGCGGGGGCTGGCCTCGACCCTGCCAGCCACTGCGGCCTCCTCGCCTGAGGCTTGAGGCGGGACGTAGTTCAGTCGGAGCCAGGGCGGCCGCGCGCGCGCCGGGAAGGGGCCGATCTCGGCGTTAGTCGTCCCTTCGCTGAGGCTCCGGGACAACACGGCAGCGATCGCTCCGTCGAGGACGCTGGGATCACCAGCTAGAGCTGCCTCCCAGGCTGGTTTGGAGCCTGTGGTCGCGGCCCGGAGCGTGACCAGAGCTCGCCAGAAGAGCTCCGCTTGGGCCTCGTCGAACCAGGCCCAAGACACGCCTTTGAGCTCCTCGATAGTCACCTCGCGACGACCGCGTCCGCCCGCGGCTCGCACGAGCTCGACGCCGGCGTCAGCGAGGAGCTTGGGCGTGGCTTTGCCTCGGGCCCGGGAGAGGTTGTCCCAGGCGTCGCGGAGTCCGGGTGAGCGGTCTGAGAGCTCCTCGAGGGCCGAGGCGCCGACCTTCGCGAGGGGGACGCGCGCCCCGAAGCTCTCGACGAGGGACTCGAGGGCGCGGCTGCCCCGAGCTGAGGCGAGGTGATCCGTCGCTTGGGAGAGGGGCCCCTGGGTCGCCTCCTCTTCGCTGAACACGCGCTTGGGGCGCGCCGGGAGGGGCTGGACTTTGGTCGAGCCGAAGGCGTAGGCCGCGAGGGCGGTCGCGACGGCGATCGGGATCAGCATCGAGAAGATCTGGAGCCGGTGGCGGGCGATCACGCGGCCGACGCGGGTCGTCAAGCCCTGACGAAGGGCGCGAATCGACTGACCCTGCGCGAAGCGGTCGAGGTCCCGGGCCAGGTCGAGGGCCGTCGGGTAGCGGCGCCACTTCTCCTTCTCGAGGGCCTTGAGGCAGACCGTCTCGAGGTCGTAGGGGATCTCGGGGTTCTTGGAGCGCGGGGACTCGGGGTCCTCGGCCAGGACCTTGGCGATCACGTCGTAGAGGCTCTTGCCGCCGAAGGGCGGGCGGCCGACGAGGCACTCGTAGAGGGTCGCGCCGAGGCCGTAGACGTCGGAGACCTCGTCGACCTGGCGGAAGTCGCCCCGCGCTTGCTCGGGCGGCATGTAGGGCGGGCTGCCCATGGCGATCCCGGTCAGGGTCAGGCCGCTGTTGTCCGAGAGGTCCTTGGCCAGGCCGAAGTCCATGACGTAGGGGACGCCCTCGGCGTCCACGATCACGTTGCTCGGTTTGAGGTCGCGGTGGATTACGCCCTGCTCGTGGGCGTAGTGGATCGCGCGAGCCACGTCGGCGATCAGGCGCGCCGCCTCGGTCGGCTCGATCTGCCCCGAGCGGGCCAGGGTCGTCAGGGTCTGACCTTCGACCATGGTCATCGTGAAGTAGTGCTGTCCCTCGTGCTCGCCGACCTCCAGGATCGGGACGATGTTCGCGTGGCGGAGCTTGGCTGCTGCGCGGGCCTCGCGCTTGAAGCGCTCCAGCTCCTCGCGCCCTGCGTCGCTGGAGCGCATGACCTTGAGGGCCACCGTTCGTCCGAGCTCAGCGTGGTGCGCCTCGTAGACGACGCCCATGCCCCCCTTGCCCAAGATCCGGACGAGCTCGTAGGGGCCGAGGGTCTCGGAGTTGCCGGCGCCGGGGAAGGTCGCGGTCTCGAAGAGCTCGACCGCGGCCAGGTCAGAGGCGCTCTCGGGGGGCTTGAAGTCGCGGAGCGTCTCCAAGGCCGCCGGCTGATCGTCTCCGCTGTCGTTGCGGACTTCGAGCAAGGTCTCGGCGGTCTCGTCGAGGTCGGGGCGGGTGGCGGTCTGGCTGGCCGTGCCTAGCGGTCCCTTGCACTGTGGACAGCGCGGATCCACGAAGTGCTCTGGGACGCTGACTTCCACCCGGCATGCCGGGCAGGAGCGCACGACGGGGTCGGACCTGGCCATGGCTCAGAGTCTCTCACACTGGGATTGGCTGCACCCGTGCTGAGGCTGCCCCCTTGAAACGGATCGGAGGCGTGCAAGAGTGAGGCTCGCGGCCAGCGGCCGTGGCAAGGAGCCTCTGTGATCGAGCAACTGCGGGTTCGCCTTCCCAACCAGCCTGGCGCCTTGGCCCGCATGGTCTCGGCTCTGGCCGAGGCCAAGGTCGATATGAAGGCCCTCGACGTCTCGGATCGAGCCGGGGACTTCGGCGAGGCCTGCCTGATCGTCAGCAACCAGGCCGCGGCGATCGCGGCCCTCGAGAGCACCGATCACGACTTCAGCGTCGAGGCCACGCTCTGCGTGGAGGTCGACGATCGCGTCGGGGGCTTGGCGCCGGTGCTCAAGACCCTCGAGGCCGAGGGGATCAACGTCAAGCAGCTCTACGCCTTCGTGAGTCGCGTCCAGGGCAAGTCGGTCGCGGTCCTCCAGACCTCGGAGCCCGAGAAGACCCTGGAGCTCTTCAAGCGCAAGGGCTTCTACCTCCTCTCGCAGCGCTCGATCGACCAGGCCAGCCGGGGACCCGACGGGAACGATCCTGTCGTAGACCACCTCGGCGTCGACTTCATTTGGTGAGCCGGCTTACCAAGTGAGGCGGCGGGAGGATCACCGAAGTGACCCTCCCGCTTTGTCAGCTTGAGACCTTCTTGGCGGAAGCGCGGAGCTCCACGGGAGGTGCGCTCGGCGAGGTCTCCCTCGCCTTCGTATGTCTCAGCGCCTTGATCGCGGCGCTCTCGCCCGAGTGGCGATAGACCGCGAACACGCCGACCCCGAACATGAACACGACGAGGAAGGCGAGGGCGGGCCAGGGTCCTGGTTGGTGGGACAGGTAGCTCCCGATCATGGTGAGTCCTAGGGCGACCGAACCGACCAACGAGAGGAGCCCGCACAGGGTGACCCCAATCAGCTCAGCCCGCGCGTGCTGGGCGCAGATCCTTCGGCCCGCGCGGTCGAGGGTCTCGAAGGAGAAGCAGCCCTGGGTCTGGCAGACCTGCGCCAAGACCTCGCTCAGGTCCTGGCGAGTCGTCTGACGGGGCGTGGACGCCCCACAGCTGCTGCAGGAGCCGTGCTCCTCGAGGCAAGCGGTGTGGTGCCAGGCCAAGCACTCAGCGCAGCCCGTGCGCGGGCCGGTCAGGATCGAGTCGTGGCAGAAGGGGCAGCGGATTCGAGCGTCGATACGAACTAGGGACATGGGCACCTCCTTCTGAGGAGGGGCTCATGTGCAAGGGGCGATCCGAGGGCAGGGGACCTCCGCGCTCGGCTTGCGTTGGGCGCCTGCCTCCCAGGATTGCAGAGGTGTCTGCTGCGTAGTCAGCGCACGAAGAGCGAGGCGCCACGACGGGGTCGTGGCGCCTCTACTTCAGGCCTTGAGCCTCGGCGGCCGGTTCGGCGCCTGCCCCTCGCCGGCTGGCGCTGAGGGGACCGGCTCAGCGGCCAAGCGGGCCGCTCGCTCCGCCTTGGCCTCCTCCAGGAGGCGGAGGTGCTCTCTCCGGTAGAGGGTCGTCTGCCAGCCCAAGAGCAGCGCGCCGCCGCTGCACACGAGCACGAAGATCAACTCGAGCACGCGGTGGAGCTCTCCCGCGAGCGCAGGGATCCAAGCTGCCGCCGCGACGCCGAAGAAGAACAGGGCGAAGACCAGGAGGGCCCGCGGCCCGGTCTGGGCATGAGGTAGGCAGACCTGCGCCCCACGGATCGAGACCGTGTCGAGGGAGTTACAGCCCTGGGTCTGGCAGGTTCGCTGGAGGACTCGGCCCATGGCGGCTTCGAGCTCCTGCGGCGAGGCCGCCTGCGAGTTCGGAGCGCCGCAGTTGGCGCAGCGCCCGAGCTCGGCCAGACACCCGCGGTGGTGCCACGCCAAGCAGGCGCCGCAGCCTGCGCGGAGGGCCTCACCCGCGAGCGAGTCATGGCAATAGGGGCAGCGCAAGACGTCGATTTGAATCTCAGACATGGAGGACCTCCTTTCTAGAAGTCATTGTGCGGGGCTCAGCTCGCCCCGCCAGGAGATTCGTTCGAGCTAGGCCGAGACCTTCGAGGCCCGGGGCTGAGGGGTCTCGGCAGGAGGCGCTTCAGCCGGAGCCGGCGTCGGTCGAGGCGCCGCCTCGAGCTCCTTGAGCGCGGCCCGTGTGCTCCGGCTCTTCCAAGCTAGGAGCCCTGAGCCGAGGGACAGGACGGAGAACAAGAACAGGTACGCCAGCAGGTCTCCCGCGTCGAGGTGAGCGCGCTGGCTGTAGGCGATCGCCAGGACGAAGGGCGCCGCCAAGCCAGAGACGACGGCCAGCACCAACTGAATCTCGCTGTTCAGGCTCAGGTGGCGTTGGCACTGGTAGCCCAGGAGTCCGACCCGGATCGTCTCGATCGACCTGCAGCCTTGTGAGCTGCAGGCCTTCTTCAGGAGTTCGTTCAGACGAGCGCGCTCGAACTCCAGGCTGGGCGGAGCTGAAGAGCCCGTCTGAGCACCGCAGTTGGCGCAGCAGCCGAGCTCCGCCATGCAGGCAGCGTGGTGCCAGGCGAAGCAGGACTCGCAGCCGGACTTGCGGCCGGCGCCCAGGAGGGCGTCATGGCAATAGGGACAACGAAGCTGGGAATCGACTCGAACCTGCGCCATGGGCACACCTCCTTCTTGAGGCGAACCTTCTGCAAGGAGGTGGCCGCCCAGGTGAGCGCTGCGCAAGGAGTTGTGAACCAGAGCCGCCTCCGGTCTAGACAGGAGGTGTCACTGCCGTTGCCAGGAGGCGGAGGTCAAGTCTCGTGAGGAGGAGGGAGAGCCCCCCCGCGCTCTCAGTCGTCGTCCGTGTCGTCGTCGTCGTCGTCGTCGACGTCGTCAACGTCGTCGACGTCTTCCCACTCGAAGTCGTCGTCGTCCGTGTCGTCTTCCCAGTCGTGGTCGTCGTCGTCGTCGTCGTCCCACTCGTCGTGCTCCGAGCCGTAGTCGTCGAGGTCGTCCTCGTCGTAGCCACCCTCGTTCCAGTCTTCGTCTTCACCCATGGCGATCGCCTCCTCAGGGGAAAGGTCCTGGGCGGCCTCTAGCAGGTCGGGGTCCCATCTCGCTCAGGGCTAACTCGTTGTTTGGGCTCGCGACGTTGCCACCATGCAACGCGTGTTAGCTCTGCCCTCGCAACCATCGTTAAGGCCCTGCGCCAAAACACAGGTTTTAGGTTGGCCGAGGTACGGCACGGAGGGTGCTCAGCTCCGGGGCATGGTTCGGAACCTCCTCGCTCTCGACCTCGGCCCCACGACCCGCGCCTTGACGCGGGCAGCGGCTCAGATCAGCGTGCGCTCCGGTTCGGAGATCGTGATCGCCCACGCCCTGGGTGGGCGCGACTTCCAGAGCGCCGAGTCCGAGTGCCTAGCGGCGGCGCGCGCGATCCAGCAGGCAGGCGGGCGCGTCAGCGAGACCCTGATCTTCCGCGTCAGCTCGCCAGAGCAGCTGATCCTGACCTCGGCCAGCGAGCTCGAGGCGACCTTGGTCGTCATGGGCTGGGGCCGGGGCCAACGCCTGGGCTCCACCGCGCGGGCTGTGCTTCGAGCGGCGCCCTCCTCCCTCCTCTTGGTCGGCGAAGAGTTCACCAGCCTCCTCCCGGAGAGCTTCCAGCGGATCTCGATCCTGGACTTGCCTCCTCTGGCTCGGCTGGCCAGCGCCGCTCGCCAGCTGGCCCTCGTCTCTCCCCTCGGAGGGCTCTTCGTCGAGCTCGAGCCGATTCATTCTCGTGAAATCCTGTCTCGTGGAGTCGCGTCGTGATCAGCCAACGGATTCAAGAGCCTCAGCCAACCCCTCCTTCACGAGCCCGCGTTCGCTGCCAAAAGTGTCTGCGAGGGACGACGGGCGGGAAGCCCTTCTGCGACCAGCACGTGGACGAGATGCCTTACGTCCGCTCGCTCTCAGAGCGACTCGCTGCCTTCGAGCGCAGCGGCGCCCGGCGCCGGCGCTCGGCCTAGGCACCCAACACACTTCGATACACCCCGAGGGTTCGCCCCTCGCACTGGAGGTCCCATGGATCGCCGTTCATTCCTCATCTGTGTCCCACTCTTCCTCTGCCTAGGTGCCTTCAGCCTCAGCGCTGATGCCAAGGAGAAGAAGGAGAAGAAGACCAAGCCCGTCGTGTTCGTGGTCGCCCAGACCGGGCCTGAGGCCTTCGAGGCGATCCCCGCCAAGGGCCTCAAGAAGCGCAAGGCAGACCTCGCCAAGGAGCACAAGGAGTCCGTCAAGGCTTGGAAGGAGGCCAAGAAGGCCGCCAAGAAGGCCAAAGAGAAGTTCACGGACAAGAAGCCCAAGGCCAAGTCGCTCAAGATCGTCGCCACTGGACTCAAGGGGCAGGAGGCCGCTGACGCTCACATAGCGAAGCTCCTGGAGGCGATCCGCAAGGCGAAGGAGAAGAAGGAGGCCAAGAAGAAGAAGTCCTGAGGTCGACGCTCTCGCTTTCAGCAATCACTCATCCCAGAAGGCCGCGGGGGGTCTCGCTTCGAGCTCCTCGCGGCCGCGTCGGTAGAGCCATGATCCACCCAGACACTGAGCTCCGCTTCGTCTCCCCCGCGGTCGGCTACGGTGTGTTCGCGACTCGGCGAATCCCCCGCGGAACGTTGACCTGGGTCCTAGACCCCCTCGACCAGCTCTTGCCGCCCGGGCGAGCCCGGGAGCTCGAGCCGGGGTATGGGGATCTCCTCTTGCGCTACGCCTACCTGGATCGAGCCGGGAACACGGTCTTGTCCTGGGACCACGGGCGCTTCGTCAATCACTCCTGCGACTCCTCAGTGGCCAGCGGGGGAAACGACGAGTTCGAGATCGCGCTCCGAGATATCGAGGCTGGGGAGGAGATCACCGACGACTACGCCGAGCTCGAGACAGACGAGGTCTTTTCCTGCGCCTGCGGCGCCGCTAGCTGTCGGGGCCAAGTCGGCCCAGCTGGGCGGGAGGTCACGCGGGTGGGCCTCTCTGCGCGAGTTCGGGAGGTGCTTCGCTTCGCGGCGAGCGTGCCCCAGCCTCTGCTTCGATTCGCTCGCAACCCCCACCAGGTCGAGGCGGCCCTCCGGGGAGGCCTAGCCGCGACCTGAGCCCCGCCCCGCAGGCGGGGCCAGATTCTGACGGTGAGAGTCGAGCGCCGCGGTGCCTAGCGCTACCTTCCTCGCCTCTGGAGGCGTGGCTGCTGTGACTGGCCCCTACAACTTGAAACGCGGCAAGGTCTTGGCAGACACCTACACCGTGCTCTCGCTCCTCGGCTCTGGTTGGGAGGGCGAGGTCTATCGCGTCCGCGAGCGACGAACTCGGATCGAGCGGGCCGCCAAGCTCTTCTATCCCAACCGCAACGTGGGAGGCAAGGCGGCCACGACCTATGCCCGCAAGCTCTACAAGCTGCGGCGCTGCGAGGTCCTGATTCGCTACCACTCGACCCACAAGCTCGAGCTCGGGGGCGAGGAGGTGACCTGCCTCGTGTCGGAGTGCGTCGAGGGGGAGCTCCTCTCGGCCTTCCTCGCTCGCCAGCGCGGCAAGCGCCTGACGCCCTTTCAGGCGGTCCACCTCCTCTACGGCCTCGCGTGTGGCGTGGAGCGGATCCACCAGCACGGCGAATATCACGGCGACCTCCACAGCGACAACGTGATCGTCCAAGCCTGCGGGCTGGAGTTCGACCTCAAGCTCCTCGACCTCTACAAGCATGAGGGGTCGCGAGCGGAGAACCAACGCGACGACCTCGTGGCGCTGATCCATATCTTCTACGAGGCCCTCGGCGGCAAGCGGACCTATGCCAAGCAGCCTGACGAGGTCAAGCAGATCGTGCGGGGCTTGAAGCGCTCCTTGATCCTGGATCGCTTCCGCTCGGTGTTCGACCTCTGCGTGCACATCGAGAACTTGCGCTGGGAGTAGGGACTCGTGCCCTTCGCGCTAGCCGAGTTGCCCACGACTCGCTCAGCGAACCAACGAGCGCGGGCCGACTGGTAGCCCAGCCGGCCCGGTCTCGGAGGGAGGACTCGTCCTCGCTAGCGGTTGCCGCCAAGGGGGCGCCCGACGCTCGGCTGACCGGCGTCGTCGTTGCGGAGGAAGTTCTCGATCATGCGGCTGCCAGCCTCGAGGAGACCCTCGGTCACGCGCTCGCCCAATGCGACGTCGGCGCTGGGGAGCGCCTCGGGGGCGGCGGCTTCGCCCTCGGAGGCGTCGGCCACAGCAGGCGCCGGCTCGGGCTCAGCCTCGGCCTCGGGCTGGGGGAGGTCCTTGATCTCGGGGAGCGGGATCGAGCGCGCCGAGTTGAGGCTCATGCCGGGGAAGAGGATCTTGAGCCGATCGCCGCGGGCCACGTGGACCTCTTGAGTCGTGACCCCGCGACCTTCGAGGGCGGCCAGGGCGTGTTGGAGGGTCCACTCGGTGGAGGTCTTACCTGCGGGGCCGGCGACCTGACGACCGGTGCGGTGCGAGAGGTCGTGGACCCAGTTGTAGGGCGATCCGTAGGTGACCTTCTCGTCGCGAGCGGTGCCGGCGGCGTGGCAGGAGCTGTTGAGGATCTTGCCGTCACGAGTCATGCCGACCTTCACGGCCTCGACGAACTTGTCGTATAGCTCGACGTTGTATTTTCCGCTGACTTGCCGAGTCCCGACGTGGCTGTGGAAGACAGGGCCGTCCCAGCCGCCGTGGCCGATCAACATCATGCGGGCGTAGGGGGCGGAGCGGGCCGCGTTCAGCTCGTCGATCGCGTCCTCGAAGCTGTCAATGTCGGCGATCACGGTCTGGTAGCCCTGCTCACCGTAGGTATCGCGGATCCGCTTGGCGTAGACGTTGAACGCGCCCCCGTCGCCGTTGTGGCGACGGTCGGCGAGGACGAGGACGCGCTTGGCGGTGGGCGGAGCGTGAGTGTTGTCGCGCAGGACAATGTCGCCCTGCCAGGAGGCGCCCTCCTTGACCTGGCCCTGCCAGCCCGGTCCGCGCTTGGAGAGGAAGATCGAGCGAGCGCCCATGACGCTGGTGAGCTTGGGCACGCTCGAGAGCTTGAGGTAGGTCTTGCTCCCGGAGATCTTGGCCCAGCCCTCCTTGCTGTAGTCGACCTTGACGCGAGCCCAGCCGTCTTGGACCTCGAGGACCTCGACGCGCTGGCCGCCGCGGAGGTTGGCCACGATCTGGCTCCCCTCGGTCGTCGGGAGGTTGCGGACTCGAAGTCCTGGGACGACGGTCGTGGCCTGCTGGACCTCGGTCACGCTCCTGATCGCTGCGATCATGCCGCCGCTCTTGGGCATGATCGCGGCGATCGCTTCGCGGCTCTCGGCGAAGAGGTAGCCGCCAAAGACCTCGATCCCAGGCATCGTGACTGGCTCGAGTCCGTCCTCGGAGAGCGTCAAGATCGGCTCGCCCTCGAGCTGGAGGTCGGCGCGACCCTTACGGATCTGGTTCTTCTGAGGGCCGTGGCGCTCCTCGATCTTCATGGCCCAGTCGTCCGCCATAGCGGGAGCGGCGCAGGTCATGAGGAGGGCGAGGAGGGACAGGCGGTGCGTGAAGGTCAAGGTCATGGCAATGGCTCTCTGTTGCCATCGCCTTGCGCATGCGAGGGGCCAATCGGCGGAAGTCCAGTCGAAGGGTGAGCCCCGACGGAGAGGCGTCCGGAACGGACCTTTTCATTTCATTTGAGTGCGAGAAGAAGCTCCGCGTGAAACGAAAAGGAGACCATCTGATCCCAACCAACCCGGATTTGAAACGAAGCCGGATTAGCCTCTACGGCTTAGTAGCTGCCTTCTTGACCTCTTTCGGCGCCTTCAGGTCGGACTTCGCGAAGCTGGGGGGCGGGAGGCCACCGCTGGTCCGAATTTTTTCAGCCTGCTCCACCTCGGCCTGAGCCTCGGCCTCCAGATCTGCCTTTGCGCGAGCCGCGGATTGCTCCAGGGTTTCGAGGGCTAGGCGAGGGTCAGCGTCGGTTCGCAAGCGGGTCAAGGCTTGGGCGAGCCTAGGCAGGTAGCGAGCCGCAGTCTCGAGGTGGAAGCCGAGGTGGACGTAGATCTCCCCGTCGGGTCGGAGCCGTTGCCGAGCGAGGGCTTCCCGGACGTGGGTCGTCATTTCGCGCGCCGTCACGTAGTCGGCCAGGGCGCCGGTGTCGGGCATTTCGATGACGACGCCCTTGGGGGTCTGGACCCGATAGGGCTGCGTCGTGGGGCGGACTTGTCCCCAGAGCTGCTGGATTCGGCCGCGGAGGGCGAGCCCGCTCAACTCCTCGTGCCAGCTCGGCGGGACCGCGGAGGTGTCGACGCCAAAGCCCGCCGCGGCGACGCCCTCCAGCACGTGCGGCGGAGCGACCCAGCCGCCAGCCCGGAAGCTGCCGCCGATCTCGAAGCCGCCCCGCTTGCGGAGGGTCTCCTTGGAGAAGGTCAGGATCCGCTCGAGCTCGACAGCGCTGTAGGCCGCGATCTCGACCTCGTGGCCCTCGTCTCCGCCGACGGGCTTGAGTGGCTTGCCGGCGCCCCAGAAGCTGGGCGCCTGTTGGAACTCGACCCCGGCGGCTTCGATCAAGCTCCGCCAGCCGTGGAGGTGAAGGCCGAGCTCGTCTTGGGGGCGCAGGGCGCGCTTGATCCGCGCGGCGATCGCGGCGTCGCCACCCGACTCGGCTCCGCCCTTGGTGAAGTAGGCCGCGTTGAGGAAGTGGGTCAAGGGGACCTCGGGGAAGCGAGTCCGGAAGCGCTCGATCGCCGCCAGGTTCTTCGCGTCTAGCTCTCGGCCCTCCCAGTCAACAGAGATCGCGAGGCGAACCGCCCCGATTCGTCGCCTGGAGACACGCAGCTGCTCCCGCCCGCTGCTGAGGACGGTGCTCCCCTGGAGCAGGCGCCACTGTCCAACCCAGCCGCCGCCCTTCCGCCGATAGCGGGCTTCGAGGACGGTTCTGCCCGGCTTGCCCGTGAAGGGCAGCGAGCTCACGATTCCCTGCTTGCTCTCGGTCGAGAAGTAGTAGCCAGCTCCTGCCGGCTTGAGCGGTCCACGGAGGGAGACGTCTCCCCGCCGAAGCACGAGTTCGAGGCCTTCGCCCCGGCGCAAGATCCGCGCTTCGCCAGCGTAGCGTTCGCCCTGATCGATCTTGCCGCGGAGCAGGTAGTGGCCCTCGAGGGCCGGCTCGTTGCCCAAGGCGAGGGGGGACAGACCAAGCAGGAGGAGGAGAGCAGGGATCAGGGAAGGCTTCACGCCATGCCAGGGGGCAAGCCCGAGACCATCCTTTCACGCCAGGACTTAGCTCCCCAAAGGGTCGCAAGGAGGACGAAAGCGAATCGCTCCTGGCCCCGTGAACAGAAAAGAGATGGCGAGGCCCGAGCAGCAAACCGCCCAACCCGATCCCGCCAACCAAGAGCAGCTCGCTAGCCAAGCAGATCCGCCGTCGCGCCTGAGAGCGGAACGGATTGGCGGGCAGGTGCGAGCGCTGACCTAGCCCCAAGGTGTTCAACGCGGACCGGAGAGCAGCTGCCCGCCCTCCGTTCCGCGGACCCAAAGCTGGGGGTCTGGGGGGCGCGCCCCCCAGTAGAGGAGCGGAACGGATTGAGGGGCAAGGGAGCCGACACCGACAGACCTGATGCAGCAGCAACCCGCCCAACCCGATCCCGCCAACCAAGAGCAGCTCGCTAGCCAAGCAGATCCGCCGTCGCGCCTGAGAGCGGAACGGATTGGCGGGCAGG
>Ga0316202_10000510_pt1 | contig 41703 bp, 39 predicted proteins | sample 3monrhotite_MG_FD_204934 | JGI IMG/M metagenome (GOLD analysis project Ga0316202, IMG submission 204934) | Microbial mat bacterial communities from mineral coupon in-situ incubated in ocean water Damariscotta River, Maine, United States -... | ecosystem: Environmental > Aquatic > Marine >...
CGACTCCGGCCTCATAAGTGCCTGCGCCAGCGACACCGTGGATGGGCAATACGCTGGTGAAATCACCCAGAGTGGCACCAATCCACGCGGTACCCAATGGGATGTTGGAAAACAGAGTGAGAATCCAAGCAAATACCGCGAGCTTGATGGACCAGTTGAGCAGTGTCCATAACCAGGAGCGCCAGAACAGACGAGGTTGTTGTGGCAGGCTTTCCAGTATGCGCAGCACGAAACTGCTTACCTTGCCAGAGTGACGGGCCATGCGTGCCTGCCAGAAAGTGGTGAGTCTGAAGCCCAGCCAGGGTACGCTCATCCACAGCAGTCCTAACGCTACCCCCAGGGTTTGTCCAACAAAAGGCTCGCTGATGACTAACAGGGCAAAGGCAATAAGGGTATGTAGATCCAGAAACCGGAACCACAACAGACCCGGTACGGAGCGCATCACGGGTACCGAGAAACAACGCGACATCAATATTGGAAAAGCCAGTTCGCCGGAGCGCATGGGCAACAGGTTATTCAGCAGGTTGTGTTGCAGGGAGAGGCGCAGGCACACGCCAAACTGGCCACGGGTGTCGGCGAGGAAATAGTCATAAACCCGTAGCGCACGCAGGCCGTAACTGAAAAATATCAGTATAATGCCAGCGGCCAGATAGGCGGGGGCGAGACTTAGCCAGGGGCGGAGCAGTGCTGACCAGCCGATCCAGGTTTCCACGGCGAGCACTAATCCCAGCAGCAAGAGTGTTCCGGCCACATAATGAAAGCTTGACCGCTGCCATTTTGGTATCGAACGGTTAACCGAGTTTTTTATAGGATGATTTGCCAAGTGCCATATGTCGTTTGCGAGCGAGTGTCTATTTATACCATCTATTCGTATCAAAACACCTGGGGTAGCTTCTGGCGGTATTAAAAATTGACTCAAAATGCGTATTTACCGCGTGACCTCCGTTTTTGCTTTGCCAGGAATTTGCGAACAACCTTTGCCGAGACTGTTTTCATTCACAATTTGTTACTTATATTTTGCAAAGAGACCCAATGCCTGTGATTAGCCCCCAGCCCGCCAGCCATTTTGCTTTACGTCTGCTGGCGTTGTTCGCCGTCGCGGTGAGCTTTTACCTGAATATTTATGCTGTGCCTCTGTTTGATCTTGATGAGGGTGCTTTCAGCGAAGCCACTCGGGAAATGTTCGAACGCGGTGATTTTGTTTCTACTTATCTCGATGGCAAGCCGCGTTACGACAAACCTATTCTGATTTACTGGTTTCAAGCCGCCAGCGTGTTTGTTTTTGGTATTAACGAATTTGCCTTCCGTCTGCCCTCAGCCATTGCCGCCACTCTGTGGGTACTGGCGGTATTTGCCTTTGTGCGCCGGATACGTGATGAGCGCACCGGACTGATGGCGGCCATCATCACTGCCACTGCTTTTGAGGTATCGATAATGGCCAAGGCGGCCACGGCAGATGCGCTGCTTAACCTGTTTATCGCAGGCTCTCTGTTTTGTATCTACCTCTATTGGAAAGAGCGTGAGCGTCGCTGGTTATTGTCCACCTTCGCACTCATCGGTCTGGGTTTCTTGACCAAAGGGCCGGTGTCGGTATTGGTGCCGATGGTGGTGAGCTTCCTATTTTTTGCTGCCAGTAAGGAGCTGAAAACCTGGTTCAAGGTGGTGTTTAACCCATTAGGTATTGGCATTTTTCTCATTGTTGCCATGCCTTGGTATGTGGTGCAGTACCTCAAGGAAGGTGATGCCTTTATTCAGGGGTTTTTCTTCAAACACAATATTGATCGTTTCAGTAGCCCTATGGAACAGCATGGTGGCGGAGTTTTTTATTATATTCCCGTGGTGTTAGTGGCTGTGTTGCCATTTACCACCGTATTGATCAAATCATTGCTGAATATCAAACAACTATGGCGTGATGAATTTACTCGTTTCGCGTTGCTGTGGTTCGTTTTTGTGCTGGTGTTTTTTTCCCTTTCCGGCACCAAGCTGCCACATTATGTGTTGTACGGACTGACCGGTACGTTCATCATCATGGCGCTGTGGCTGAACAAACTGGATGAATCCGGGGCTGGCAAGTTGAGTTCGCAGTTGTTGCTGTTTATGCCGCAGCTCATCCTGTTCGTATTTTTGCTGCTGTTGCCGGAAGTTATTGCAGGTGCATTGCCAGCTGTCAAGGATATGTACCTGCGCGAAATGCTCGACGAATACGAGTCTCAGTTTTCATTGATCTACCGGCTGTTTTTTGTGGCAGCGATCATGTTTACCATTTTCTGCATGGGGGAACGACGTTTTTTGCCATCGGAAAAATTGCTTGTCAGTGGTGTGGTCGTTGCTTTTTCGTTATCCATGTTTCTGTTACCCGTTATCGGTGGTCTGCATCAGGGACCGATCAAGGAAGCGGCTGCCATTGCCAAACGAGATAACCTCACCGTAGTGCGCTGGCGTCTGAACGTGCCCAGTTTTAGTGTCTACACACAACGTGTCACCGAGACGCGCAAACCCCGGTCGGGTGAAATTGTGTTGACCAAGAGTAAATACCTGCCTCAATTGAATAATCCGGACATTCTTTATCGTAAGGGGGGGGTGGTGATGGCGCGGGTGGAGTAATTTTCAGAAATATGCGCGTTCCATAGAAAGTGTTAATACCCCTTAGCCTTCATCCGAATCGTCTGAAGGCAGAAAAATACGTTGTGGTTCACTGATGTCTGTCATATCCACAAGATCCCAATGGCCGCTGTTGCGATATAACCGTTTATTCTTGTCCGGGTAATCGGCTACGTCTTGTTCCAGTCGCTGGCCCATCACCAAGCATTGCAGTATTTCACTACCATTGTTGAGGATGTTGTGCGCTACTGTGTTGCGCGGAAAGCCGAGAAAATCTCCCGGCCCCACGGCATGATGTTCACCATCGATGATGGCTGTACCCTGGCCGGAGAGAATGTAGACACATTCCTCTTCGTAAAAGTGTTTGTGATATTCCGTTGTGTCATGGCCGGGTTTCACGCTGATAATATGCACACCGATTTGTGTCAGCCCCACCGCATCGCCAAGAGACTTATTAATGCGCACGGCATTGGGGTTGAGAAAATGAATCCTTTTCTCGCCGGGCATTGCCGCGATATCGGCAGCGTTTAATATGAGTGGGTGTTTATTCATTCTGAAGTATCCTTTTGATTGCCTTTGTTCAATAACCCGTTAAATTTCAAACGCTACGGGTATATGTTGTCGGTCTGTATTACTATGTATGGGAACGATTGTCGATCCTCTCAGGAGAAAATCATGTCTATATTGCATCCGTCCCGCCTTTCATTATTCCTGTTTTTTGTTGCCGCTTCGCTATCGTCTGCGGCAACGGTAGCCAGTAGTGAGAATGATAATACACATTACGACCGCATCAGCTTGTTGGCCACGGCTTCGGATAAAATTGATAACGATATTCTTGAGGCGACGTTGACGGTGTATCGTGAAGGCAGTAATCCATCGGAGCTGTCGGAAAAAGTGAATTCAGCCATCCAGTGGGCTATCGGTGAGGCGAAAAAAACCAGCGAGGTTACGGTGCAGACTCTGGGTTATCAGACCAATCCTGTTTACCAGCAACAACGCTTGTCGGCTTGGCGGGTGCGACAGAGTCTGCGTCTGGAAAGCAAAGATATCACGGGGTTGAGTCAACTTATTGGCAAGTTACAGGAGCGTTTGGCAGTGGAGCGGGTGGGTTATCGCATCTCTGCTCAGCGCCGCAACATGGTGGAAGAAAAGCTGATTGCTGAGGCAATGGCACTTTTTCAGCGACGTGCAAAACTCGTTGCAAAACAGATGGATCGCGATCGTTACCGGGTAGTGCAAATGAACATTAATACTGGTGGCGGTGCGCCGATGCGACCAATGATGCATACGGAAATGTCGGATATGGCTGGCGCAAGTATTGCTCCAAGCTTTGAAGCCGGTGCGCAAACGGTGACGGTTTCGGTGAGTGGCACCATCGAATTACAGTTGGATTGAATGATTGTTTCCATGAAAAAAAGTAGCTCGCTGTTATTAGATTATGAAAATAGAATAATAGAAATACATAACAGTTTGGGTATTCCCAGTGACTACGCGATTCAATATGGTTTGGCTCTCCAATACGAAGAGATCGACTTTGTTGAAATTGACAAAGATGTTTTTTACAGGCCTCAGAAACTGTCAATAAAGGCTGCAAATTCATGGAATGCGATGAAATTGCAAGCTGGGAAAGATGGCGTGCAGTTGGATGTGGTTTCAGCATTCAGGTCAGTGAACAGGCAAGTTGAAATAATTCAAAAAAAACTTGATCAAGGACACTCTATTTCAAAAATACTGAAAGTGAGTGCCGCTCCCGGATATAGTGAACATCATTCAGGGTGTGCATTGGATATAAGTACCCCAGGCTGTACTCCTCTAAGTGAATCATTTGAGTTGACTGAGGCGTTTCGCTGGTTGAATAAAAATGCTCAAACATATTCATTCCGGTTGTCTTATCCCAAAGGAAACAGCTTTGGCATGTTATATGAGCCATGGCATTGGATGTATGAATCATCCGGTTCGGAATTTAAAGTTTTTGAGTAAAGGGTTTAAAAAAGCTAAAAATCGTAAAGAAAAACTGATTGATGTAAACAATAAAAGGGATATAAAACTGGAAATTGATCGCTTACTTATTTCCTGGTTGTGTTGTGCCGGAATATGAGAAATGAGACGCGAAATAACCCAATAATTAAAAATTCCCTATCGCAAAATGATTGTCACGATTACCCAGAGATATTGTCATGCCAACCCATGTTGGCGGTGGGTATTGAGGGGCAATTAAGGGCGGAGATGATGAAAAACGCCAGATTTTCTACTGGTAGTGCTTCTTAGCCTTTCCTAGAGTCGATTTTGGGCGTTTTGCACACGTGTTGTAGGGTGGCGAATGTGGTATGATCCCTCGATTAAACGAGCGCTCAAGCGCTATTCATTTTCTGAATGAAACCAGAGCTTTGAAACCATTCTACTGAAGAGGTAGTGGCATACGACCATGACAGATAGCATCGAGTTCGCCAAAGAAACCCTCCCCGTCAATATTGAGGAGGAGATGAAGCAGTCTTACCTTGGTTACGCCATGAGTGTCATTGTTGGCCGCGCCCTGCCAGACGTGCGTGATGGCCTCAAACCCGTGCATCGCCGCGTGCTCTATGCCATGAGCGTGCTGGGTAATGATTGGAATAAACCCTATAAAAAATCTGCTCGTGTGGTGGGTGACGTCATCGGTAAATATCATCCTCACGGTGATACCGCCGTGTATGACACCATCGTACGCATGGCTCAGCCATTTTCGTTGCGCTATATGTTGATAGATGGGCAAGGCAACTTCGGTTCGGTGGATGGTGATTCCGCTGCTGCCATGCGTTACACCGAAGTGCGTATGGCCAAAATCGCGCATGAATTGTTGGCTGATCTGGATAAAGAAACGGTTGACTTTACTCCCAACTATGATGAATCCGAGCACGAACCCGCAGTATTTCCATCACGCTTGCCGAATTTGCTGATCAATGGCAGCTCTGGCATTGCCGTGGGTATGGCCACCAATATTCCGCCGCATAATCTTAACGAAGTGGTGGATGCGGTGCTGGCGCTGATTGATGACCCTTCGTTGGATATTAATGCGCTGATTGACATTGTGCCCGGCCCGGACTTCCCCACTGAGGGCATCATCAATGGCGTGCGTGGTATTCGCGAGGCCTATCGCACTGGCCGTGGCCGCGTGCTGGTGCGCGCTCGCACGAAAATCGAAGAACACGGCAATAGTCGTCAGCGCATCGTGGTGACCGAGTTGCCGTATCAGGTGAACAAGGCACGCCTGATCGAAAAAATTGCACATCTGGTGCGTGACAAAAAAATCGAAGGTATCAGTGAGCTGCGTGATGAGTCTGACAAAGATGGCATGCGCATGGTTATTGAGCTGAAGCGTGGCGAAGTGCCCGAGGTGCTGATCAACAACCTCTATTCGCAGACACAAATGCAGAATACCTTCGGCATTAATATGGTGGCGCTGGTCGATGGCCAGCCACGGTTGCTGAATCTTAAACAGATATTGCAGGCTTTTATTGATCATCGTCGTGTGGTGGTGACCCGCCGCACGATTTTTGATTTGCGCAAGGCGCGTGAAAAGGCGCACATCCGTGAAGGCTTGGCGGTTGCACTGACGAATATTGATCCAATTATTGCATTGATCAAGTCTGCCCCCAATCCTGCGCAAGCCAAGATAAAATTGATGGATTCTGGTTGGGAACCAGGTGTGGTGTTGACGATGCTGGAGCGCTCTGGTGCTGAATCTTCGCGTCCTGACAATCTGGGCAAAGAATTTGGTCTGGTGGATGGCAAATATCATTTGTCTGAAGCGCAGGCCCAGGCCATTCTGGAAATGCGCCTGCATCGTTTGACCGGTCTTGAGCAGGACAAAATTCTTAACGAATATGAAGAACTGCTCATCGTTATCGCTGACTTATTGGATATCCTCGGTAGCATCGAACGCCTGATGCAGGTGATTCGTGAAGAGTTGCAGGAAATCAAAGAACAGTACGGTGATGAACGTCGTACCGAAATTCGTGAATCTGAAGCAGATATTAATCTTGAAGACTTGATCACCGAGGAAGACGTGGTGGTGACACTGTCGCACGAGGGTTATGCCAAGTGTCAGCCGTTAACGGATTATCGTGCCCAGCGCCGTGGTGGTCGAGGTAAGTCTGCCACCAATATGAAAGACGAAGATTTTGTCGATAAACTGTTTGTTGCCAGTACTCACGATACAATTTTGTGTTTCTCCAGCCAGGGTAAGATGTACTGGAAAAAAGTTTACGAGCTTCCACAAGCAGGGCGTGCTGCGCGCGGTAAACCCATTGTCAATTTATTACCTCTAGATGAAGGTGAACGTATCAACGCCATCCTGCCCATTCGTGAATACGAAGAAGGCAAATTTATTTTCTTCGCCACGGCTAATGGCACAGTGAAAAAAACACCACTGGTAGATTATTCGCGACCGCGTTCCAATGGCATTCGCGCCATTGATTTGCGCGATGGTGATCAACTGGTGGGTGTGGATATCACCGATGGCGATCGTGATGTGATGCTGTTCACCAGCGCGGGGAAAACCATTCGTTTCAGTGAATCCAATGTGCGTGCCATGGGTCGTACTGCTGGTGGTGTACGTGGCGTGAAGCTGGCGGGTGATGCCAAGGTGATTTCCCTGATTATCGCCAATGAAGGTTGTGTTTTGACGGCGACAGAAAACGGTTATGGTAAACGCACCGCGGTAGATCAATATCCCAGTCATGGCCGCGGTGGTCAGGGGGTTATTTCCATTCAGGGTGGTGAACGTAATGGTGCCGTGGTGGGTGCGGTGTTGGTCTCGGATGATGATGAGATCATGCTGATTTCTGATGGCGGCACTCTGGTGCGCACCCGTGTGACAGAAGTTTCGGTGCTAGGGCGTAACACTCAGGGTGTGAGACTTATCAAACTATCCAATGGCGAGAAACTGGTGGGTATTGAGCGTGTTGCTGAAACTGAGGAAGATGATGGTGACGAAGAGGATGTATTGCCACCAGAAAATTAGTGGTGGTGAATGATTCTGCTTTTTGGATATTGATGCAGAGGTCGCAGAGGTACAGAGAATAAAACATTTGTTTTTCTCTGTGCCTCTGCGGCCTCTGCGTTAAAACTCAGGATGAGAAACAACCGCCTGCCAATTATGAATAACGACAATTTAGGAGTCTTTGATGAGACGCGTGTTTAACTTTAGTGCGGGTCCTGCGGCGTTACCACAGGAAGTGTTGGAAAAGGCCCAGACTGAAATTCTGGACTGGCATGATACCGGTATGTCGGTAATGGAAATGAGTCATCGCGGCAAGGAATTCATGTCTATTGCGGCACAAACTGAAGCCGATTTGCGTGAAGTGATGGCCATTCCGGATAACTATAAAGTGTTGTTTTTGCAAGGCGGTGCATCCAGCCAGTTTGCGATGGTGCCGTTGAATCTGCTGCGTGGTAAAACATCGGCGGATTATTATCGCACTGGCTCCTGGTCGAAAAAGGCCATTGCCGAAGCCAAGCGTTATTGTGATGTCAATGTTGTTGCCGATACTGAAATCGATGGCAAATTTATCACGGTGCCGGAAGAAGGCAGTGTGGCATTCAATCCCAATGCGGCCTATGTACACTACACACCCAACGAAACGATCGAAGGTGTGGAATTTCCTTATGTGCCGGATGTTGGCGAGGTGCCCCTGGTTGCTGATATGTCATCAACGATTTTGTCGCGACAAATCGATGTTTCCAGATTTGCCGTTATCTACGCAGGTGCGCAAAAAAATATCGGCCCTGCTGGACTCACCATTGTTATCGTGCGTGACGATCTGATTGGTGGTGTGAAAGAAGGTACGCCAGCCATGTTTGATTATGCCGTGCATGCCAAAAATGATTCCATGTACAACACGCCACCGACCTATGGCTGGTATCTGGCTGGATTAGTTTTCGCTTGGTTGAAGGAAAAAGGTGGTTTGTCAGCAATGGGTGAAATCAATCAGGGTAAGGCAGAAAAATTATATGGGGCGATTGATACGTCGAGTTTTTACGCAAATCCTGTTGCCAATAATTGTCGTTCCTGGATGAATGTACCGTTCACATTGGCCAATGCCGACCTGGATGCCACGTTTCTTGTCGAAGCCAAAGAGGCAGGTTTGGTGACCTTAAAAGGGCATCGTTCGGTGGGAGGTATGCGCGCGAGTATTTATAACGCCATGTCCGAAGCCGGTGTGGATGCGCTGATTACCTTCATGGCCGATTTTGAGAAACGTAATAGCTAGTTTGATGCCATCAATGCAAAGGACGCAAAAACGCAAAGAAGTTTGGTTTCCTTTGCGTTAAATTCGCGGTAATAGGAAAAAATAGCAATGTATAAAATACTCACCCTCAACAATATCGCCGTCGCCGGACTGGAGCGTTTGCCGCGTGAAAATTATGAAGTAGCTTCGGAAATTCAACATCCTGATGCCATTCTGTTGCGTTCGTTCAAAATGCATGACATGGACATTCCATCGACACTAAAAGCAGTAGGTCGTGCCGGAGCCGGTGTCAATAATATTCCTGTGGATAAAATGAGTGCTGCTGGTATTCCTGTATTTAATGCACCAGGTGCCAATGCCAATGCAGTAAAAGAGTTGGTGGTTACCGGTATGCTGCTGGCCTGTCGTAATATTTGTCAGGCTTGGGGGTTTGCGCGTGAGCTGGAAGGCGATGATGCGACAATCAACAAACAGGTTGAAGCGGGTAAGAAAGACTTTGGTGGTTTTGAGCTGCCTGGTCGTACCTTGGGTGTGATTGGTTTAGGCGCTATTGGTCGCCAGGTAGCCAATGCAGCTGTTGCGTTAGGCATGAAGGTTATCGGTTTTGATCCGGGTATTACCGTAGAAGGTGCCTGGGCTTTGTCGGCTAATGTGAAAAAAGCAGCTACGGTGGATGAATTGTTATCACAAGTGGATTTTGTCACTTTTCATGTGCCACTTATCGAAGCTACCAAACACATGATTAATGCACAACGCCTAAAAAGCATGAAAGATAATGTGGTAATTCTTAACTTTGCCCGTGGTGGCATTGTGGATGATGAGGCCGTGTCCGAGGCAATCAAATCCGGTAAGGTTTATGCTTACGTGTGCGACTTTCCCACCAACCTGCTGAAAAAACATGAGCGGGTAATTACTCTGCCGCATCTGGGAGCATCTACCGCAGAGGCGGAAGATAACTGCGCTATTATGGTGGCAGAACAGGTACGTGATTACCTGGAGAATGGCAATATTACTAATTCAGTGAATTTCCCTGAAGTGAATATGCCACGTACCGAAAGTGTGCGCATTGTTATTGTGAACTCCAATGTGCCCAATATGGTCGGGCAGATTACCACGGCGCTGGCCGCTGGTGGCTTGAACATTATTGATATGCTTAACAAATCCCGCGATGATTTGGCTTACACTTTGGTAGATGTTGATAAAGATGCATCGGATGCTGTGTTGGATGCTGTGCGTGCCATTGATGGTGTATTGGCTGTACGAGTGACATAAAAATGATAAAAGTGGGCTGCGCCATGCGCACCAAACACTTCAGAGTAAAAGAAAAATTCATATTGTGATCATTTCAGTTCACGGAATGACGAAGCAAATATTATTTAAAGGCGTCCCAAAAATAACCATCAGCAGCATGTCTCCTACTAATAAAAGCTTATGACCAATAAACTTGACACGATCCGACAAAAAATTGATGCGTTGGATAAAAAACTCCAAGACCTGATCAGTGAGCGTGCGCGTCTTGCACAGGAAGTGGGAAGGGTAAAACAGACGCAGAATGATGATGCGATTTATTACCGTCCAGAGCGCGAAGCCGCAGTGTTGCGTGAAGTGCTGGCGCGTAACGAAGGTCCCTTGTGCGGTGAAGATATGGCGCGCTTGTTTCGTGAAATCATGTCTGCCTGTCTCGCCTTGGAGCAACCGTTACGAGCGGCCTTTCTTGGGCCCGAAGGCACTTTCACCCAGGCTGCTGCGCTGAAGCACTTTGGCCATTCGGTACGTACTGTGCCAATGACAGCGATTGATGAAGTATTTCGCGAAGTGGAATCTGCTGCGGTCAATTATGGCGTGGTGCCAGTGGAAAATTCCACTGAAGGTGTGATTAATCACACCCTGGATATGTTCATGCAATCCTCGCTGGTTATTTGTGGTGAAGTGGAATTGCGTGTGCATCATCACCTGTTAGGCAATAGCCAGGATCTTAGCAACCTGAAACGTATTTATTCACATCAACAATCACTGGCTCAGTGTCGTGAATGGCTGAATGTGCGCTTACCTGATGTGGAGCGAGTCGCAGTCAGTTCCAATGCGGAAGCGGCACGTCGTGCGGCCAGTGAAGAACAGACGGCGGCTATCGCCAGTGATATTGCTGCCGATATTTATGGTCTCGAAACATTGGAGGCCAATATTGAAGATAACCCCGATAACACGACACGTTTTCTGATTATTGGTCGCCAGTCGGTTGCGCCCAGTGGTGATGATAAAACGTCTTTACTGGTTTCCACGCCGAATAAGCCGGGTGGGCTGCATCAAATGCTGGAGCCGTTCGCGGAAAATGCGATCTCCATGAGTCGCATTGAATCGCGCCCTTCTCGTTTGGCTAACTGGGAATATGTGTTCTTTATTGATATTAATGGCCATGTTGAAGATAAAAGAGTCATTCAGTGCCTGGATGCATTGCGCGAGAAAACCTCCATGCTAAAGGTGCTGGGTTCCTACCCCCGGGCGGTTTTGTAACTGGGTTTAAAGAGCTGAATTATTATGAACCAATTCGAAGCCCAGGCTGTGCCTGGCGTTAAAGGCTTACGTCCCTATCAACCAGGTAAACCCATTGAGGAGTTACAGCGCGAGTATGGCGTGAGCGATGTCATTAAACTGGCCTCCAATGAAAACCCGTTAGGACCAAGTCCTGTGGTGCTGGCAGCATTGCAAAATGAATTTGCTGAACTGGCGCGCTACCCTGATGGCAATGGATTTGAGCTGAAGCAGGCACTGGCTGCCAAGCACGATGTTGATATGCTGCAAATTACTCTCGGTACGGGCTCTAGCGATCCTTTGGAGTTTGTCGTGCGAGTGTTTGTGCAGCCGGGTGACGAGGTGATATTTTCCGAACATGCTTTTGCCATGTATCCTATTATTACCCAGGCTGCCAGTGCCACTGCCATTGTTACGCCAGCAAACGACTGGGGGCACGACCTTGATGCCATGCGCGCTGCGGTTACTGATCGCACCCGGGTGATTTTCATTGCCAATCCGAATAACCCTACAGGTACCTGGTTGGGTAGTGAGGCGCTACGCGCTTTTATTGCTGATGTTCCCAAACGAGTGATGGTGGTTGTGGACGAGGCTTATTTCGAATTTGCCAGCGATCCTGCGTTGGCTGCTGAAGATTATCCCGATGCCACTCAATGGCTGAGTCTCTTTCCCAACTTGATGGTGACCCGCACTTTTTCCAAAGCCTACGGATTGGCGGGGCTGCGTGTGGGTTATTCGTTGTCCCATCCGGATGTGGCCAATCTGCTCAATCGTATTCGTCCGCCTTTTAACGTTAATAGTTTGGCGCTGGCAGCCGCCTGTGCAAGCTTGAATGATGTGGATCACATGCATCGTGGAGTGGCACTCAATGCTGAACAAATGAACGTAGTGACTGCGGCCGTGAAAGAAATGGGACTGGACTTTATTCCTTCGGTAGGCAATTTTGTGTGCATCGATGTGGGGGAGTCTTCATTGGGAGGGAATGCGGCGGCAGTATATGACGCACTGCTTCATGAGGGCGTAATTGTGCGTCCCGTGGCTAATTATGGTATGCCGCGACATCTGCGGGTGACGTTGGGTCTGGCGGAAGAAAATCAACGGTTCTTGGCTGCGCTAAAGCAGGTCTTAGCATGATGATGTTTGAAAACACGAATGCTCAACGCAAAAGCGCGGAGCGCTTTGCGTTAACAACAGCAAAATTGAAAAATGCGTAGCAATGATTAAACAACTCACCATCATTGGCGTTGGACTTATTGGCGGTTCCCTGGCTCGGGCGCTGAAGCGCGCAGATGTCGTGGATGAAGTGGTGGGTGCAGGGCGTGATATGCAACACCTGCAACAGGCTTTGATGCTGGGTGTAGTGGATCGTATCGAAACAGACTTGGCGTTAGCAGTGCAGGGTGCTGATATTGTGGTGGTGGCGACGCCAGTGGGCGCAGTGGAAACCGTTTTTCGCAGCATTGCTCGGAGTCTATCTCCTGACACTATTCTCACCGACGTGGGTTCCACCAAGGTTAGTGTTATAGCAGCAGCTCAGGCGGTCTTTGGGCAACTGCCGAAAAATTTTGTTCCCGGTCATCCCATTGCTGGCACAGAAAAAAGTGGTGTGGAGGCTTCATTTGCCGAGTTGTTTGAGGGGCGTCGTATCATTTTAACCCCTACAGAAAACAGTGCGCCGCAAGCAATAACAAGGGTACGGGCCATGTGGGAACAAACGGGTGCCGAAGTGGTGGAAACGGGTGCCGAACATCATGATGATGTACTGGCGGCCACCAGTCACTTGCCGCATCTGCTGGCCTTTTCGTTGGTGGATACTTTGGCGAAACTTGATGATAAACAGGAAGTTTTTGAATACGCTGCCGGAGGTTTTCGAGATTTCACCCGTATTGCCTCCAGTGATCCGGAAGTATGGCATGACATCTGTTTGCATAACCGCTCCGCCCTGCTGAAAATGCTGGAGTGCTTCGAAACCGACCTGGACAAGTTGCGCCAAGCCATTGCTGATAATGATGGCGACTATCTGTTGCAGGTATTTACCCACGCCAAGGTTACACGCGATCAGTTTTGTGGGAGTTGAGATTTTTGAGAATATGGCGTGTCTAACGAAAGGTTGTTTACTTGTTTTTTTCTCTGCGTTTATTTCCAGAGAGCCAATTAAAGCCTCAGTGAGGCGAGATAAATACAGGATTGAATGTGGAAGAACAGAACATAATTTTTACCGTTGAGCCCGGAGGCGCATTGCGTGGTGAGTTACGTGTGCCCGGCGACAAGTCCATTTCCCACCGTTCCATCATGCTGGGTTCGCTGGCCGAAGGCATCACAGAAGTGAAAGGGTTCCTTGAAGGCGAAGACGCACTAGCCACCCTACATGCCTTCCGCAACATGGGTGTCGACATTGAAGGCCCGGACAATGGCCGGGTCATCATCCATGGTGTGGGTATGCGCGGACTGAAAACACCGGCAGGCCCACTGAATATGGGTAACTCAGGGACTTCGATGCGTTTGTTGTGCGGTTTGTTGTCGGGGCAGTTGTTTAATACCACTCTTACGGGTGATAACTCGCTCTCTGGTCGGCCCATGCGCCGCGTCACTGAGCCATTGGCAGAAATGGGTGCAGTGATTGGTTCGACCGAGGCGGGTACTGCACCGTTGAATGTCTGTGGCGACCAGCCATTACGAGGTCTTCGGTTCGACATGCCCGTGGCCAGTGCGCAGGTGAAATCCTGTTTGTTGCTGGCGGGTTTGTACGCCAGGGGCCGCACTTGTATTACCGAGCCTGCGCCCACCCGCGATCACACTGAACGCATGCTGATGGGGTTTGGCTATCCAGTGGAAAGAATAGGCGCCACAGCCTGTGTCGAGGGCGGTGGTAAACTTATCGCGACGTCTGTGGAAGTGCCCGCAGATATTTCATCGGCAGCATTTTTCATGGTGGGAGCCAGCATCAGCGAAGGCTCAGATATTGTATTACAACATGTGGGGGTTAATCCGACCCGTATTGGGGTTATCAATATTCTGCATCAGATGGGGGCCGACATTACGCTCAGTAATGAACGCGAAGTGGGCGGTGAACCCGTAGCAGATATCCGAGTGCGCTCGGCGCAGTTAAAAGGCATAACAATTCCCGAAGATCAGGTGCCTTTGGCGATTGATGAATTTCCGGTGTTGTTCGTTGCTGCCGCCTGTGCGGAGGGTGAGACGGTGTTGACCGGGGCGAAAGAATTACGTGTAAAGGAAAGCGACCGTATTCAAGTGATGGCCGATGGGCTGCATATCCTGGGGGTGGATGCCCGACCGACTGAGGATGGAATGGTTATTCAGGGTGGCGGGGCTGGCTACCTAATGAGTAGTGGTCGTGTGGAAAGTCATGATGACCACCGTATCGCAATGGCTTTTTCCATGGCCGCATTACGCGCCAACGGACCAGTGGTCATCAATAACTGCGCTAACGTTAATACCTCGTTTCCTGAGTTTGTTACCCTGGCCCGGAATGCGGGACTGCGTATTGAAAACACCCTTTAGTCATTGGGTTTGTACGGCGAGTTTTTTTACGCAGAAATTGCCTTGAAGGTGTGCGGTGTTTTATCAACGCGGAGTACGCAGCGAAACTCCTTCAAAATGTTTTTTCTTTGCGTACTCCTCATTCTTGGACAGGCTCCTAGTAATTAGCGCTTACCTCTGAATCCACCAATGCTTGCAGTTGTTCAAAACCAAAGCTTGGCAATGGCTTTCCGTTAACAAAAAAACTGGGTGTTTTGTCTGCACCCAGCAACTCGCCATCGGCGAGATCCTGCTGAATTCTTTGCATAATCTCAGGGGCATTGATGTCCTGTTGGATGCGCGCAGGATCAACGCCTGCTCGATCAATAAAGTCCCAGAAAATATCTGGGTGTGCCACATGATTGATGGCCCATTGTGATTGGGTTTCGAACATCAACTCTAATACTTCCCAAAATTTATTCTGTTTTCTGGCAGCTTCCAGCATAGCAACCATCTGATCCGAGCCTTTATGAAACGGTAGATAACGTACTACCAGGTTAACCTTGCCGGAATGTTGTTGCATGATTTGTTTCACAAGTGGATGGAATTGAGCGCAGGTTCCACAGGCGGGGTCCAGGAATTCGACGATAGTCACTTTTGCGGATGGATTACCTGTTTTGACTGAATAATCCTTAATCAGTGCGGCATTATTGTCTGCCGCGCGTTTTTTTTGCGCCTGCTTTTCTCCAGCGTCATGAAACAGTGCAGCGATAATAAAGGCAAGCGCCAGCAAAAATAACGCGATCAAGGTAAAATGACTCTGTTTCATGTTGTATTCCTGGTTTGATTAATACGAGACTCAGTGTTGCGATTCAAAAGTTTGTGCGCTTTAAGCAGCAGGGTAATGATGACAACAAAGGCGGCTAGCGACAGTAGTGGAATGGGTAATACGCCAAACAATACCATACTGTCATCGGCACAGGATATCCCTTGGCGACAAGGTTGCAGGCTCTCCGGGATAAGGCCGTAAAACAGCAGGCAGTGATAAATTGTAAACAGTAGTCCGATGCCTGCAATCGGCAGCGCATATTTCACCACGCGGGTGTCGAGTGGATGCAATCCTAGCAGCAAAATAATTGCCAATGGAAACATGAAAATGCGCTGATACCAACACAGTTCACAGGGAATCAACGCCATGATTTCACTGAAAAACAGGCTGCCCAGCGTGGACAGCATAGCAATCAACCAGCTAATAAAAATCAACCACCAGCCGGTGGTTTTTATTTCTGTTTGATCAGTCATACCTGTTCCCGTTCGAGCGGGTTAAAAATGCGGAAGGGAAATAGTGATAAAACATTCATGCCGTGTCCTTGGGGAAATATTGAAACTGCCAGGAATTGTATTGTATGAATCGTGAAAAATCATTAATAAACTAATTAGTTAAACTGTAGCGAGGGCAACTAAGGTGCAGAAGATAAAGTGTTTTTCAGGTTATTTTGGAAGAAGACGCATCATCCATGCGGTGTTCAATATGTGCTGAAAAATGCTTTAGGTTCCGTGCCTTAGGCGCTCGCAGTAGGTTTAATTGATTAATTTAGGTTTAACCAAAGAGTTGGCCCGTCGATGCCTTGTTTGTCGTTACGGTATATGTTCGTGGCGTTGACCATTGAGTCTCACCCATTCATCCTTAAATGTGGCGGCTTCCATGGAAAACCAGGGCGTATAACTGGCAGCGACCTGTTCAGCCTGCTCGGCAAGGATGCCCGATAATACAATATGTCCTCCGGGAGTGACGTGCGCAGCAAAACGTTCAGCAAAGTCCATCAACGGTTGGGCGAGAATATTGGCCAGTAACAAGGGGGTTTGCAGATCGGGCAGGGCATTGGGCAGCACTGCATCGATATTTCCAGCAACATTATTCTTTTGTGCATTGTCATACGTAGCAATGAGTGCTTGCGGGTCGTTGTCGACCGCCCACACATGGTCAGCACCCAGTTTGGCAGCAGCCACAGCGAGAATGCCCGAGCCGCAACCATAATCAATGACTTCGTTATAGTTTGCTCCGTGTTCATCCAGCCACTGCAAACACAGTGCGGTGGTCGGGTGGGTACCCGTGCCAAAGGCCAGTCCTGGATCTAACAGTATATTGATGGCTTCAGGCTGTGGTGGTTGCGCCCAGCTAGGTACGATCCACAAACGATGGCCAAAAGGCATGGGTTTGAAGTTATCCATCCATTCGCGTTCCCAGTCTTTGTCTTCCAGTGGGGAGATGCGATGGTCCGGCAGGTGAACGGGAGTTATAGCATTACTGATTTGTGCCAGTACCGCATCCATGTCGGTAGCCGCATCGAACAAACCAATGATGCGGGTGCGTGACCATAAAGGTGTTTCACCCACAGGTGGCTCGTACAGTGGTTGGTTTTCGCCATCGAGAAAAGTAACAGCGCCGGCGCCGATTTCACTAAGCAGCTCAGAGAATTGTTCGGCACTATCTGGTGTGGTTTCAAGAATGAGTTGCAGCCAAGGCATCGCCAGTTCTCAGAGTGTTATTCGAAAATATTTGTAGGGTTGTACAGCGAGGAAGCTCTGACCTTTATCTTTCCTTTGCCGTTTAAATTCCCAGCTTTTTTTCAAGATAGTGAATATTAGTACCACCGGCAGCAAATGCGGCATCGTTGAAAATATCCTGTTGCAACGGGATGTTGGTTTTGATGCCTTCGATAACGCATTCACTTAAAGCCGTGCGCATGCGTGCCATGGCGATTTCACGGGTATCGCCGTGTACGATGAGTTTGCCGATCATTGAATCGTAATAGGGCGGTACGCGGTAGCCATTGTAAATGTGAGTATCAACACGTACGCCCAGTCCGCCTGGGGCATGGAACTGGCTGATCGTGCCCGGTGAGGGCATAAAGTTTTTTGGGTCTTCGGCATTGATGCGGCATTCAAAGGAATGACCGCGAATTTTGATGTCATCTTGCTGGTAACTCAATGGCAGGTTGGCGGCAATGCGGATTTGTTCTTTGATCAAATCAACACCGGTAATCATTTCGGTGACAGGGTGTTCGACCTGGATACGGGTATTCATTTCGATAAAATAAAATTCGCCATTTTCGTACAAAAACTCAAAGGTGCCTGCGCCGCGATAACCAATCTTGCGACAGGCTTCGGCACAACGACCACCAATTTTGGCGCGCAGCTCGGAGTTGATGCCGGGAGCCGGTGCTTCTTCACACACTTTTTGATGTCGACGTTGCATGGAGCAGTCACGCTCACCCAAATGAATGGCGTTGCCGTGCTGATCCGAGAGCACTTGAATTTCCACATGGCGTGGGTTTTCCAGGTATTTTTCCATGTACACCACGCCACTGCCAAAGGCCGCCTGGGCTTCGGCAGTGGTGAGTAAAATGGCATTGGGCAGGTGAGCTTCGGAATGCACCACGCGCATACCGCGACCACCACCACCAGCCGCAGCTTTGATAATGATGGGGTAGCCAATGTCGCTGGCGATACGTTTGTTGGTCTCTTCATCGTCTCCCAACGGGCCGTCGGAGCCTGGTACGCAGGGCACGCCGGATTCACGCATAGCCTTGATGGCGGACACTTTGTCCCCCATTAAACGAATGGTTTCCGGTTTGGGACCGATGAAGGCGAAACCACTTTGCTCGATGCGTTCGGCGAAGTCGGCATTTTCGGCGAGGAAGCCGTAGCCGGGGTGAATGGCAACCGCGTCGGTAACTTCGGCTGCACTGATCAAAGCGGGGATATTCAGATAGCTGCCAGCAGAAGCGGCAGGGCCGATGCAAACAGTTTCGTCCGCAAGGCGTACATGCTTCAAGTCTTGATCGGCCTCAGAGTGTACGGCGACAGTCTGGATGCCCAGCTCTTTGCAGGTACGTAAAATACGTAGGGCAATTTCCCCACGGTTGGCAATAACGATTTTTTCAAACATGGCTTTTTATCTACGTTAGGGGCTGCGTTAGGTTTGGTTTTGCTGGCAGTAATGGCGGGCTATATCATGTTAGGCGCTTGCTGTCGGTAATGGGTGGTTGTGGCCTTACCCAATAATAAACAGCGGCTGTCCATATTCCACCGGCTCACCATTTTCCACCAGTATAGCTTTGATGGTGCCCGCTTTGTCAGCTTCGATTTGATTCAACAGTTTCATCGCTTCGATAATGCACAGGGTATCGCCTACTTTGACGCTTTGGCCTTCTTCCACAAAGGCGGCAGCACTTGGTGAAGGGGCACGATAAAAACTGCCTACCATAGGAGATGTTACTTTGTGGCCACTGACTTCTGTTTCGGTGCTGAGTGTTTCAGCGGGAGCAGCTATCGCGGTGGGAGCTGGTGCAGTCGCCATTATCGGTATAGGTGCGGCGACCGCTGTGCCGGACCCATGACGACTGATGCGTACGGATTCTTCGCCTTCGTGAATTTCCAGTTCGGCAATATTGGATTCTTCCAATAGTTCAATGAGTTTTTTAACTTTGCGAATGTCCATTGTTGATGCCCATAATTTTTGTTAACGGTGAATAGATTATTTTTAAATATTGTTTCTGGATCGTCAGTTTAGTCGGGCGATTGCCGCGTCTAACGCTAATTCATAAGCCTGGGGACCCAGTCCACTGATGACGCCCACAGCAATATCAGAAAAATAGGAGTGCTGGCGAAATGCTTCGCGGGCATGAATATTCGATAAATGTACTTCAATGAACGAGATGCCCACACCGGCCAGCGCATCGCGTAGCGCCACGCTGGTGTGTGTGAATGCGGCAGGGTTGATGATGATGAATTCGATTTTGTCCGCTACGGCCTGATGCACATGATCCACTAGCTCATGTTCGGCATTGCTTTGGTAATGACTCAGTGTGTGCCCTGCGGCTTTGGCCACCTTGATTAGATGTTTGGTAATTTCCGGGAGCGTGGATTTCCCGTAGTGGTCGGGTTCACGGTTGCCCAGCAGATTGAGGTTAGGGCCATTGAGGACGAGGATGTTAGCCATGGTGTGATTGTTTTTACCAACCCTTATTTTGTAACTACTCAGCTTACCTTTGATTTGCCCGATTACGGCGTCAAAAGTGCTCATTTACACTTGTAAACTCCGCGCTTTTTCCTTGTTCTCGAACAAATCAAAGGCAATCTGAGTAGCTATGGTACATTCAGGCTGGGTAGTTATCCTTGTTTTTTATCTGGTTTTCTTGCAATTAAGGTTTTTAGGCTTGGCTGATGTCAATGTCTGGAATTACCAAGTGGGGCAATTATGGAGCCAACCTGCGGGAAAAAATATATAAATGTGCTGAACATGTGCTCTTTTTCACAAAACCATACGCAGTATGCCCCGATAGGGTTTTGATGTCTATGTTTTTGATGGTTTGTCGGGTTTCGCCGACGTTGCCGGAGCGTTCGTGGCAAAATGGCGGAAATTGAGGATTGTAGGAGGTTGATGGAAATTGTCAGGTTTTATAGTAATTGGCTGATGGCCCCTTCTATCATTTCACGGGTCATTTCGCCACGTTGCACAAACTGAATGTTCCCATTGCGATCGATAATGACTGTATAGGGCAAGGCACCATAACGATTGCCATAGTCTTTGGCGACTTTAATCGCGTTGTCTTCGCCAATGAGTATGGGATAGTTAATGCCGTAAGTGTCCATGAAATCCTGCACTTTTTCCGCATTGTCGATGGCGATACCGATAAATTGCAGACCGGTAGCGCCGTATTGTTCCTGCATTTCGACGAACATGGGGGTTTCTTTGCGACAGGGTGGGCACCAAGTGGCCCAAAAATTAAGAATGACAACTTTGCCATCCCATTCGTGGGAATTGCGCACGGTACCGCTCATGTCCGGCAGGCTGAATTCGGAGGCGGGTCGATCAAGCATGGCCTGTGCAGCCTCGCGCCCCTGAGCGTTGCCGGTTATCTGGTCGATGAGCAAACGACCTCCCCACATGCCAACCACAAAAACCAGCAGGTATGCGGTATATTTCAGCAGTTTTTTTTTCTGTGGTGTGTTGTTGGCCATCTGCTTATCGTTATTCAGGGCAGTTATTTGCTCAGCGAAGCGCCTTTTCTATATGTTCGCGGAAGGGGTCGGCTTTTACAAAGCCTACCACACGATAGTTGCGGCGCTCTTTGCCATCGACGCCAAAAAAGAGAATGGACGGTGGGCCAAAGATGCCGAATTCTTTCATCAGAGCTTTGTCGATATCGTCATCAGCAGTGACGTCAGCCTTCAACAGCACGGTGTTGACCAGGGCTTTTTGCACACTCGCATCGGAGAAGGTATATTTTTCCATTTCCTTGCAGGACACACACCAGTCAGCATAAAAATCCACCATTACTGATTTACCCGCAGCGGAAGCGGCGGCGACTTCGCGTTCCAGTTCGGGCAATCCTTTAAAGTACTTGAAGACCATTTTACCGCTGTGGTCTGCATTGTTCATTGCGCCACCACCACCGCCACCCATGGCAAGACCATGTAGAGGTTGCAGAGTATCTTTACCGCCTGCTGCTGCGCCGAACAGTTGTAGGGCGCCGTAAATGAGCAGGACGAGACCAAAGCCCTTCCACAGTTTACGCCAGCCGGAGCCTTCGCCTACGGGTTCCAATGCGCCCATGTAAATGGCGGAGCCGATCATCAGTGTGCCCCATAACATCATAGCGACGCCTACAGGTATGATGCGTTCCAGCATCCATACGGCGACGGCCAGCATCATTACGCCGAATACGGCTTTGATGATGTCCATCCAGGTACCGGCTTTGGGTAACAGTTTGCCTGCTGAGGCACCAATGACTAACAATGGTGCGCCCATGCCCATACTGAGGGCGAACAGGGCCATGCCACCGAGCACCATATCGCCGGTCTGGCCAATGTAGATCAATGCGCCCGCGAGTGGTGCGGCTACGCAGGGACCAACGATGAGGGCTGACAGCAGACCCATGATAGCGACGCCTGTCAGTGTGCCGCCTTGCTGGCGGTTGCTGGCATTGGTGAGTTTGCTTTGAATAAACGAGGGCATTTGCAGCTCGTAAAAACCAAACATGGAAAATGACAACGCCACAAATACAGCGGCAAAGCTGCCGAGTATCCAGGGATTCTGGAAGGCTACCTGCAGGTTTTGACCAAAGGCACCAGCGGCGATACCGGCCACAGTGTAGGTCATCGCCATGGCCAGCACGTACACCAGTGACATGGTGAAAGCGCGGCGGGTGGTGATCTTTTCGCCTTGGCCGACGATGATACTGGAAAGGATGGGGATCATCGGGAATACGCAGGGGGTGAAGGACAGCAACAGGCCGAAACCAAAGAAAGTGAGGACGGTGAGCAGCGTATTGCCGCTGGCTAGCGAGCTGGCAATGCGGTCCTGTTCGGAGAGGGAGGTGTCACCCGTATCATTGGCGCCTGTATCTGTTCCAGCAGTTGCTGCCATGGCGGAACCGGCGGGCAGTGAAACGGGCATTTCTTCGGTGAGAGGCGGATAACAGAACCCGGCATCGGCACAACCTTGGTATTTGACGACAAGAATAACGTCGGTGGCATCAAGGTTAGTGCGCTCTAACGGAATATCGATATCTACTTCGTGGTAATAAACGAGCATTTCGCCAAAGGATTCATCGATCTTCTTTTTGCCTTCGGGTAGTTTGGGTGTGCCGAGGGTGATGCCGTTGGCTTCTTTTAATTCAAACTTGAATTTGTCTTGATAGAGATAGATTTTATCGGCGATATCCCAGTGAACACGCAGAGTGTTGCCGTTAATGGCTTCAACGGAAAAAGTGAAGGCTTGCTCGGGACGCAGAAAGTTGTCGCCGGAATCAATGAGCCCCAAGCTGCTGCCCAGACTCTTCAGGGCGCTGAGTGGGTTAAATCCGTCTGAGCTGTTGGTGGTAGTTTCGGTAGCAGCCAGCGGAGGTAAATTGAAGGTGACGGTCTTAGTCTGTGGCGGATAACAAAGCCCTATGTCTGCGCAGCCTTGCGAGGTGACCTTCATGCTCAGTGTGTTGGCAGTACCGGTGCGGGTAATTGGGATATCGATGGCAATGTGTTTGCGATAGGTTTCCACTGTGCCGAAGAATTCGTCTTCTTTGATTTTGCCTTTGGGAAAATTAGGCGTGCCGGGCTGGATGCCATCTGTCTCGCTGATGAATTTGAATTTATCGCGGTACAGGTAATATTTGTCGGCAATTTCCCATTCAACGCGCACAGTGTCGGCATCAATGACCTTGGTGCTGAGCACGAAAGCCTCGTCGGGCATCAGTGGCTCTTCATCCTCAAAGTTACCAACGCTGGCCTGGACATTGCCGCCCAGGGTCAATGCAAAGAAGGTGATTAAAAGGAGCAGTCGTTGCGCAATGGTCATGTTATGTCTCATCAGTTTATTTTGGTTGCTGTTTGTAGTTCAATCCACTGGAGATAACCATTCAGCCCCTGGGTAATGGGGACAGCAATTACCTCGGGAAGTTCATATGGGTGCAGCTCAGTAATGACCTGTTCCAGTGCCGGATATGTTGTGTCTGTGGCTTTGATCAAGAGCAAATGCTCTTGATCCATTTCCCGTTTTCCCTGCCATTGATAAACGGAAGTCAGTCCTGGCAGAATATTTACACAAGCCGCCAATGCCCTGTCTATCAGTTGATTGGCAATATTCTATGCTGTAGCCTGATCCGGGCAAGTACATAAAATAAGTAAATGCGGTGTTGATTGCTGTGCAGGTCTTGGCATTACTTGATTTCTTTGTATCTGTTATATCGTATTGTAAGCAGCATATCTTTACATGCCTGTAAGTGAGAGTCGATGAGTGTTTTTCCGCTAACTGGTTGATCTGTATGCCAGATGTGGCAACGTATTTTTTTGTGCGAAGAATGTTTCGAGGCGATTGTGGTGCCGACAGTGCTTGTTTCTGGCAAAAGTGATCGTATATCACGGGAAAGGCTCTGATATAGTGCGGTTGTTGATTTTTGAAAATCATTGATGTTGAAAACAACTGGTCATCGGGGCAGTCGCACTGGAAATAACAAATGAATCCCTTCTCAATTTTACTTGTTCTGTTTTTGACCATTCCTCTGATGGAGATCTATCTTCTAATCAAAGTGGGAGGCATCATTGGCGCCCTCCCTACTGTGTTTATGGTGGTATTTACTGCTGTGCTGGGTGCGTGGTTGTTGCGTATTCAAGGTTTTGCTACGCTGAACCGGGTGAAGCGCACTATGGCTCAGGGTGGAATTCCTGCCATCGAAATGCTGGAAGGCGTAGTGCTGCTGGTGTCGGGCGCATTGCTGCTGACCCCTGGATTTTTCACCGATGCCATTGGTTTTTTATGTCTGATTCCTTCACTGCGCCGTGCCATGATCCGCTGGATGTTGGGGCGGTTTTTGACACCGCTAAGTGGTTTGGGGGGAGCGGATAGCTCGCGTCGAGGAACGCATTCATCTGGCCAACACGGGCCAAATACCATCGAGGGTGAGTATCGCCGCGAAGATGACTGACAATAAAGCCGCTTTAAATTAAACAAGAACATAAAATATGACTCAAAAATTAAGAGTGAATGCTTTGCTGGCAGTGGGCGCGAGCGCGTTGTTGACACAAACCGTATTACAGGCAGCCGTCCCGATTAACGATACATTCAGTCTGGTGGGGGATGTGCGTACCGGATTTTATACGTTGGATCGTGATGACCGCGACGGTAGCACCTCGGAAAAAGATGAATGGCGGCTGCGCTTGCGTGCCGGTTTACAGGCGACTATCAGTGACTCGCTGAGTGCCCGGGTGCGTTTTGCCGGACGTTACAGTACTCACCGTAGCGCTGCGGACCCGGAGTTCGAACTTTATTCATCGGGCATCAGCCCCGGTTCTGATGGTCTGAAAATGGGGCAGTCCACTTTCGATGAAATGTGGTTGAATTATGCCCGAGGCCCGTGGAATCTGAGAGTTGGTCGCATGCAAACTAAACTGGAATTAGTCGGCGTGGCAAAAAAATCCCTAGATCGCAACGATAGCCCCAACACCGACATTGCCTGGACAGATGGCCTTTATTTTAAGCACAAAAGCAGCAATGGCTGGAATGCCCATGCCATTGTGCAATACAACCCCGAAGAGGGGGCTACGCAGGTACGGCGTGAGCCGCTGAGTTTTGCAGACAGTGGCAGCCGGGTCAGTTATTTTCTTGCTTACGAAAAAACCGATAAAAAGGCCACTATTGTGCAGCGTTCTCTGGATGTCACCTACCTGCCATCGGCTTTACAAAGTGATGGTAATGCCACCGGCAATATTGATGACTATTTGGCTTTTGTCGGGCGTTTTGCGGCACAGTGGCCGATGGGCGCGAATGGTATGAAATTTCTGCTGGCCGGGGAGCTGGGTTATGCCCCTAACACTCCCAGTAGTAGCGCGCTCAAGCTGGGTAATGGCGGCGATGCTGGTGGCAATGCCACCCAGGTGACGTTTAACTTTATCGATATTGTACCGCGTCACAGTGTGGGAATGGTGGTCGGCAAAGTGGAGGGTGGTTGGTTGCTCTCGCCAGATTTCAAAAATAATCAACACCTGTACGAAACTCGTTATCGCTGGAATATCGCTAAAAAACAGCGTATTGAAATTCGTTTACGTTATCGCACTGATATTGAACAACGCACAGACAAACTTGAAAAACGAGAAGACACGGATCTTTATGCGCGTTACACGTATAAATTTTAAAGATAGTTTTGTAGCTGACGGTCAATTATGCACATGCTCTTTAACGCCTGAATACCATTGCTAGAGGGAGAGTTCCTCACCGAGAACTCTGGAGGGGATAGGTAAAAAATAAATGTTTGTAGTATAAAAGGTCGCGTCCTTGCGCATTTTCTTCCCTTAAATTAAAACTTGTAAACTAGCCCTGCGGAAATGGAATTGGGGCTACCACCCGCAACTGTTTTGACTTCGTCTCCATGGCCACCGTCAACGGCCTGAAATTTGGCGTTGGCATCATTGTCAGTAGCCGCATAGGCTAGGTAGACCTGAGCCTTTTTATCTAGCTTATGGAAAACACCTACAGCGATTTTTCTTGCGCTGGTGTCTGTTGTATTTTCCGCATCATCTACTGTTATATACTGGGCGCGAACATCCGTATGGCCAGAGAGTGCCCATTTCCAGTTAATACCATAGGCCGAGCGCTTCCATTCGTTAACTGTATCAGCGTCGATATCTTCGTAAATGGCACCGAGCTGGTGAGTGCTTAGCTTGTAGACAACGGCTATCCGATAGGCGGAGCCATCTGCCATCTTACTGTGCTGCTCCCAGTCTTCGTAGCCGGCAGAAAGTTTCAAATTGCCACTTTTCCACCACAAGCCTGCGCCGCTCATTGTTTTATCATTGTTATCAACGCCACCGGACGAATCTTCCGGCTCCACAGCATGCATAGCTTGAATTTTTAATGCCTTATTTTTGAATTGATACATCACCATGTTTTTCACGCGCTCATTCAGCTGGTTGCCACTGTCATAACTGGCGCCGAGCATGGCACGACGTTCACCTACTGAGTCGCCAAACAGACCCCATTTGGATGCCACACTTTTGAACGGTGTATCGTAAATGCCAACACGAAGACTGTGCGCATCGCTAGCCAATCCCAGATAACTGTTACGGTCCGAGAAATTGCCTTTGGAGCTGTCGTCCCAACGTACTTCTTGTTCGGCCTGCCAGATTAATTTCATACCATTTTCCAGAGGAATCTTTCCTTTGAATCCCAGGCGGGAAGAGTTACTAGAGATACTCATACCGTCATTATCGATTGCTGGATCATCCTGGTCGCTGTTATCGATGGACATGTGAAGCTTGCCGTAAATTTCCAGTTTTTCGCCAGCGACTTCGACGGCTGTTGCGGCAACCGGTGTCGTCAGTGCGATAGCTATCGACAAAATAAGCAAGTGTTTTTTCATTTTATAACTCCCAAATTAAGAATGGTTAACTGTGTATTCTCAAGTGATAAACAGAAATGGGAGTGTGGCAAGAATAGATGAACGTTTTATGAAAAATTTATGGCGGTTTGATGACAACTTGTTTGATAACAAGCCCCGCACGAATGGCGGAGCTAAAGTTATTGCTGTTTTTGATGTTTGTTTGTGCGCGCTCCTTAATTAGTGACGGCGGTTTACATGGCGTTGCAAACGCTCACCACGACGATCAATGCGCCGGTCGATACGATTCCCTCGGCGATCCAACTGAGCATTAATTCTATCGCCGCGCCGATCCAATCGATTTTCAATACGATTTCCCTGTCGATCGAGGTGTGTGGCACGTTTATCCAGGCCTAGTGCGGCGGCTCGATCACTCTTGTGGTTCAGGCGATCATTGATACGTTCTCCGCGCTGGTCCAGTCGTTTATCAATACGGTCGCCACGTCGATCCAATCGGGTTTCAATGCGATCGCCTCGTTGCTCGAGTTGATCTTCGATGTTGTGCCCGGAATCAGCATTGATTAGCAGAGGGAAGATTAACAGGGTGGCACATAGGCCAAGGTAACAAATTTTGGTGTGTTTCATGATGTGTCTCCGTGGGTTGCACTGTTGTGTTTACTGTTAATAACGCGGTGATAACGAAATGGTTGACGTGAACATGGAAGTATTTTTCATATGCTTTGCGAAAAATAATGATCACTACTGACAGAATGCTGTCAGTAGCAGGTGTTTATAATTGTGATTCATCCAATGGTTATAAAATGGCTAAAAAGGAAGTTTAATGATGAGCGGGAAAATTATTGAAATGGCAACGATAAAACTATTGCCAGGAAAGACAGAACAGGATTTATTGCGGGCATCAGAACAATTTCAACAAAATTTTGTTAATGGTTTAAAAGGTTTTATTAGCCGTGAATTGGTGCATGTTAAAGATAATGAATACGCGGATATTATTCATTGGAAAAATATTGAAGATGCCAAAGCAGTATTGACGCAAGAAATGAGTTCGGATGCCTGTATGGAGTTTTTCTCATTGATGGAGATGGATGAAGAAAACCCTGAAGCAGGTGTGACTCACTTTAAATCACTCGCGGTATATACCTAAATATCAAGCGCCACGAGTATGTTTGGTATCCGTTCGATAGCATGAGACAGTATTATTTAAATAGTCCCTTAGTTTCTGTGTCTTAGACGCTCTTGTTACGGTTTAACTGATTAATTTAGCTCTATTGTCTTTTTGCCAGTGGCTGATCCACATCCCGTGGAGGGGTATCAGGTGGCTGGCATTCCTGTCGTGAAGACCGAAATAACTCAGGCATGAAAATGATTGAAAAATATCGATCACTACTGACAATATGTTTTTAGTCGTGGTCTCCTATAGTTGCCATTCGTTAAAAATGAAATCGAATAGCAGATAATTGTAATGGTGAGAGGAATAATGTTATGAATTTACAGCTATTGAACAATATTTCCAGTTTTTCTGGCGCAGAATATGGATTGTTTAAGCTAAAAAAAGGAATGGAAGAGGTCGACATGCTTAAAACTGCTGAAGTTGTAGAAAAAGAGTTTTTGTCCAAAGAAGAAGGGTTTCTTGGTCATACAATTCTTAAAGGAGATGATGGATTGTATGTTGATTTGTTGTTTGCCACAACTCAACAAAAGGCAGAGCAAATTTGCGGTAAATGGATGAGCAACGAATTCGCATTAAAATACTTAGAATTCATTGATCCTGAATCAGTGAGCATGTCATTTTGGACAAGGGTTAAATAAAAATGCTTGATGCTTAAAAGTAAGGCTAATTTTTACCTCGGGCATGTGTAAACAGTATGTCGGACTGTCGTTTTTATCGGCATTCTCGGGCAATTTGTTTTTTCAGGTCGTTGACTTTTTGTTCGTCGCGCGGATTGGACGTGTGTTCGAGGAAAATTTCTGTTTTATTTAATTTGCTGTGATAGTTGGCACATTTTTTATCATCAAATTTCTGTGTTAGCACATTGTTGCCGCATTCTTTTTTGATGATTTTGCGCAGGTCGCGAGCTTTAAGCTGATCGCGTGGGGAATCGGTGTGTTGTAGGTAAATGTCAACTTTGTTTAGTTCGCTGATGTATCGACGGCAGTGTGAGTCAATTTTTTTACGGGACTGGCGGGAGGTCGATGGTGTCTTATGTAGGCGATTGTTGGCATCGCGTTCAATGTTTTTCACTTGTTCAGGGGAGGCAAACTGCGTGCCGGAGTTTTCAGTGTTTTCGATACTGATAGCCGTAGAGGTTTTGTCTTTAGGTGGAGCGTCACCAAATACGATTTTTCCATTATCGTCTTTCCACCGATAAACGCCAGCCTGGCCTGGTTCAATCGTTATGCATAACATGATGGCGCAGAGTAATAATATGGTGGGTCGTTGTGTCTGTTTCATATGGCCAACTTTATTTGATCAAAAATTTTGATCTAATTATTGTGGTAACTCCCGAGCCTGATTGTCCAAAGGCCAGTTGAGTCGTTATTTGTTGTGTTCATATTTTTTGAGTAAGACGCCTTCATCGCCACAACAGTCTGCGGCACACTTTTTCACCGCGTGTACCGCCAACGGGTCGTCATCGAGGTAAGCCGCGACAGGCAGATTACTGTCAGCACAGTCGCAGCCTTTGTCATCATAAAGGTAGACGTTTTGCAGTCCTGCACGACGCCCTTGTTCGGCGGCGATGTGTAGGGTGTCGGTGGGTGTGGGCGGTAGGTCTGACAATTTGTAGGCAGGGAAAAATTTGGTGATGTGCCAGGGACTGTCTGCCCCCAGTTGATCGCGAATCCAGGCGGCGATACGTGCCAGTTCATCAGGCTCATCATTTTTGCCGGGAATAACATTGGTGCGTACCTCTACATGCAGTCCCAGTTGTTGGGCTTTTTTGATACTGCCCAGCACATCTTCAACGCGGGCAACAGGGCAGATATCTTTGTAAAAATCATTACTAAGGCTTTTGATGTCAGAGCACAACACATCGATGTGCTTCGACATGGCTTCCAGCGCTTCGTCGGTGATAAAGCTGTTGGAAACGTACAGGGTGTATAGACCGGCGGCGTGCGCGAGTTTTGCCACGTCGATAACATATTCCAGCCATACGGCGGGTTCCGAATAAGTGAAAGCGATGCCATCTACGCCGTGTCGAAGAGCAGCTTCAACGAGCCGTTTGGGGCTGACGTATGCTGCGGTGGATTGCCCCTGCGCCAGTTCGTCCAGCGCGCTGATTCCCCAGGAAATCTCCAGATTGTGGCAACCGCCGCAGCGGAAATTACAACCGTAGCTGCCCACTGACATCACTTGTGTGCCAGGCCGGAAATGCTTCACTGGTTTGTCTTCGATGGGACCGATGTCAATGGCGGAGAGAATGCCGTAGCTGAGGTTGTAAAGTGTGCCATGACGATTGACGTGGGCCTGACAGAAGCCACGTTGGCCGTGAGCCAACTTGCAGCGCCATAGGCACAGGTCACATTGAGTGGTGCCATTGGTATGGCGGGTTTGTAATCTGGTTTCGACCAGATGGTATTGCTCGTGGTGGTGGGCTTTATACATTATGTGCCAGTATTTTTGTTGCCGGAGGGTCGTTTGGTCATTATAGGGTGTTTTGTTGGTGTTGGTTGCCCGATTGATGTGTTTCGGGCTTGACTCGGTGAAGGTCAGCCGCTTTAATACGCACCCTTGGATGGCCGGATAGCTCAGTCGGTAGAGCAGTGGATTGAAAATCCTCGTGTCGGTGGTTCGATTCCACCTCCGGCCACCACCTAATTCAATAAGTTACACCCTTCCCATATTCCAACGAAGATTAGTGATCGCAAACTGCCTGAATGAGTCATCGGTAGGCAGAAGGCCCAGTTGCTTTTGTCAGTAATATAGGGGAAACCCGTTTGGTTATGGGCCCCAATTGTCCTCCCGAAAACCGGATGCGCCAAGCCAATGACTCTGGCGGTAGGCGGTGCGGCCTTATTCTCCTCATGGAAAGACCTCTGTAATGTCGATCACTCACTTGTTGCAGTCAAGGTGATAGACTGCGCAGGTGTCTTTATCACTTGAGCGAATCTGAAATGACCGGCCCGATCATTGCTGCTGTTTTGACCTATCTACTGATGCTGGTGGCGTTTAAGTGGCATCACTTGCGGCGTTTTCACATGTCGGTGATGATTTTTATTATCTGCTTCGATGTGGCCATGCCTTTTTATCTGGTGGCCACGCGCGATTGGAAGACACGGCTGATTGATAATGGCGATATCCTTTCGTTTGGTGTGTGGATGCACTTCGGGCTGATTATCACCCTGTATGTGCTGTATGTGATCCAGATACAAACGGTATTGAAGATGCTGCGCTGGCCAAAACAGGAGATAGACCCGGAGACCTTGGCGGCGGCGCATCGTGATCACCGCGCGCAAGGCATGGGTATTTTATTGGCACGAGGGTTGGTAATTGCAACGGGTGCCATACTGGCAGACCCTGTGTCTGATGAGTAATTGGCACCGCTTACTGAAAAATATAGCGTAATATTTGCCATTACCATAAAGAATAATTTTAGCCACAATGCCTTTATGAACTGCGTTCGGCAATAGGCAATGGGTTCGATAGTGTTTTAAGCTCCCCCTTTTTTTCATTTTGATAAAACCGGGTTTGCTTTTTGTAGTTAGTCACATAAAGCTGTTGCCAATGTCTCTGCTGAGTCCGTATGTTCTCTTTGCACAAATTGCCGGTAACGCCGACCCAGGGGGCAATATTTTTGGTCGTGCGTAACATGTATTAGGGCTTGTATAGATGCTTTTATCCCTTGAAGAGCAAAAATAAAAAATACGGGATTTCACCCGTTCGAGAACTAGAGGGGGGAAAACACCCCTCAAATAAGGAGAGAAAAAATGATCAAAACCATAACAATGTCAGCCTTTTTTGCTGTCGTCATTGTTTCCACACCTATGAACGCTATCGCTGGCAGTGGCGATGATGAGTGGAGTTACGCTGGTCGCAGTGGCCCCGAGAATTGGGCCGATATCAGCAAAAAATTCGAGCTTTGCCGCGATGGCAAAGAACAATCACCTATTAACATCAGTGACGCAAAAACCGCAAACCTGCCCGCCATTCAGTTTGATTATAAGCCCGGCAGCCTGGAAATTCTTAACAATGGCTATACCATTCAGGTGAATCATGCTGCAGGTAGCAGCATCACCGTGGGTGGAGAGAAATACGAACTGTTACAGTTTCATTTTCATACCCCCAGCGAAAATACTATAGATGGCAAATCTTTCCCCATGGAAATGCATCTGGTGCATAAAAATACTAAGGGTCAACTCGCAGTAGTTGGCGTATTTTCCAAAGAGGGCGCTAAAAATACGGTACTGAGCAAGGCCTGGGAACATACGCCTCAGAAGGCGGGTGACAAGGAAAAAGTGGCATCTGTGAGCATTAATGCCGCAGATCTGCTTCCGGTCGACCGCAGTTACTACAGTTTTAAGGGTTCGTTGACCACGCCACCTTGTAGTGAAGGCGTGAAGTGGATGGTGTTGAAAACGCCCACCGAAGTTTCCCGTGAGCAAATCGAGAAGTTTATCAAGGTTATTGGTAACAATGCCCGTCCTGTGCAGCCCATGCATATGCGTACACTAGATATGATGTGATTTTTTAGTGTAAACAGGGTGAGAGAAAAAGTTCTGTCTCCCTCTCTAGTGTCGCAAAGTCTCAGAGGGCTGCATCGAGTTTGATGCAGCCTTTTTTGTAGTAGGCTTGTTCGATGACTCTTTCTATACCAGATAGCGTGCCAGCAAGCCTAATTCGCCAGGGTTTTGTGCATCACTCGGTGTATTCCAGGGAATCAACACCTGATGGCCGCTGCCAGGAGCTACGTCCATTGGTTCGTTTTTAAGGTTACTCATTTGTGATAACACCACGTCACGATTACCCGAAGGATGAATCAACTGCAATGTATCGCCCACGGAAAACTTGTTTTTCACATCGACCTCGGCCAACCCACGTTTTTTGTCAATACGGATAATCTCGCCCACGAACTGTTGTTTGCTGCTGCGTGAATGCCCAGCGAGATAATTTTGTGTTTCGTGGCTGTGGTGGCGTTCGTAAAAACCATCGGTGTAACCGCGATTAGCCAGTCCTTCGAGTACACCCAATAATTGTGGGTCGAATACCTTGTCGTCAACGGCATCATCAATGGCCTGCCGATAAACCTGAGCGGTGCGCGCGGCATAATAGTGCGACTTGGTACGGCCTTCGATTTTGAGGCAATCGATACCGATTTCCACCAGTTGTTGCACATGCTCCACTGCACGCAGGTCTTTGGAATTCATGATGTAAGTGCCGTGCTCGTCTTCTTCCATGGCCATGAGTTCGCCGGGCCGACCGGGCTCTTCGATGAGTACAGGCTGGTTGGCTGCAGGATGCCGAGGTGCGCCGCCGCAGGCAGCATTGCCAGTGGTGGGTGCGGCGACTTTTACCGGTGTGGCAATTTGCAGATTACCCGTGGCATCTTCCGTAGCGGAGGAGACCTTGTAGTCCCAACGACAGGAATTGGTACAGGTACCCTGATTAGGATCACGATGATTAAAATAACCCGACAACAGGCAGCGGCCTGAATAAGCGATGCATAATGCGCCGTGTACAAACACCTCCAGCTCGGTGTCCGGGCATTGTTGGCGAATTTCAGCGATTTCATCCAATGATAATTCGCGTGAGAGAATCACCCGCTCAATGCCCAACGAGTGCCAGAACTGCACCGTGGCGTAATTCACGGTATTAGCTTGCACTGACAGATGAATCGGCATCTCCGGCCAGCGTTCGCGCACCATCATAATCAGACCGGGGTCGGCCATAATCAGTGCGTCCGGCCGCATGGCGATTACCGGTGCCATATCCTTCATATAAGTGGCAATTTTGGTGTTGTGCGGCGAAATATTGCTGGCCACGAACAATTTTTTACCCAGCGCATGGGCCTCGTCGATGCCGATTTTCAGGTTGGCGAGGTCAAAGTCATTATTGCGCGCGCGCAGGCTGTAACGTGGTTGGCCGGCGTACACGGCATCAGCACCATAGGCCAGGGCGTAGCGCATGTTTTTCAAAGTGCCAGCAGGGGAAAGCAGTTCAGGTCGTTTATTCATCGGATTATGCGCGGAGAGAAGTGGAGTAATACAGATATAAAGGACAGGTATTGTATCACGCCCGGAGGTAAAGTGAGCATCGAGAGCCTCTTCGTGTATGATAGCCGCCCGAATTTGCTTTTTTATCCACAATAAACACTGCGCCTCAGGGTGACCAAAAGCGTGCAGACAGCCAACAGCTAGAAGGAAGGAGAATCCCGCATGGTTAGAACAGAAACGCCGATTTGTGACTTTGGTCAGCCCGCCATTGATTTTGCCCTGCCGGGCGTAGACGGAAAGACCTGGAATTTGAGCGACTGCGCGGGAGAAAAAGGGCTGTTGGTGATGTTTATCTGCAATCACTGCCCCTACGTGAAGTCTATCTGCGAACGTATCGTGCGTGATACCCGGGAATTAAAGACTCTGGGGGTAAATACTGTGGCAATCATGTCCAATGATCCCACCGAGTATGAGGAGGACTCCTTTGAAAACATGCAGGCTGTGGCCCGCGAATTTGATTTTTCCTTCCCTTATCTTATTGATGAAACACAGGAAATTGCCAAAAAATATGGCGCTGTCTGCACCCCGGATTTTTTCGGCTACAACGCAGACTTGCAGTTACAGTATCGTGGGCGACTGGATGAAAGCCGAAAAGAGGCCGTTGAAGGTGCCCGTCGCGATCTGTTTGAGGCGATGAAGCAGGTGGCGGAAACCGGTAAAGGGCCTGTGGAACAGGTGCCCAGCATGGGTTGTTCCATCAAATGGAAAGAAACTGTTGAATAATACTAACCAGAAACGATAATTCAACGCCTGATTGGGTTGTTTGGGTTTTGGATGAGTCGTAGTCAGGAAAGTCGTGGCTATTCGACATTGATTTTATATGACCCGCATGATCAGGAAACTTATAAAGCAATTTTTTATCCGTGAAATTAATCGGGCTATACTGGTCGCCTTGTGCAGGCTCCATTGTTTTCAGCACCATATCCGCCATGCGGCGGTTTTTTGACGGCATGCGGGATCAGCCCTTGCCCTGATGGCGACGATCAAGGACAATTATAGGTTCCCCCGGCGTTAAGCCTGACTTAAACGAGAGGGGATTAGGGGGAGGTTTGGCGACACGCGTAAAAAACAGCTGTTTTTTTGATGCGCCAGCCTGAGGGAGGAGGAAAATTAATAACGGCACCGCTATCCTGTCGTTAATCCTGAGTGGCTTGACGGTCCCTCAGGGTTGTCTCGTGCGCCTCTCCGCCTGTTGTTTATAACAACAAGGTTCTTGTGCCGGCTTATGGTGTATCACGACGAATTTTTTATGCCTTTGTAACGTTATAGCTGGTTGTCTTACATATTGATATTGCTGGTTACACAAGGGTTTTACGCAGCGAATTTTGTTGCTGCAACCAAGATTGTTTACATTTTTTGAACTTGTTCTTTAGGAGAATCATATGTCAAACCGCAAAAATCTTGCCAATGCCGTCCGTGCACTCAGTATGGATGCGGTGCAAAAAGCCAACTCCGGTCATCCCGGCGCACCTATGGGCATGGCCGATATTGCTGAAGTTCTGTGGAACGATCACATGACTCACAACCCGACGAATCCTGATTGGCCGAATCGCGACCGTTTTGTCCTGTCCAATGGTCACGGTTCTATGCTGATTTATTCCTTGTTGCATCTGACCGGTTACGATCTCAGCATTGAGGATCTCAAACAGTTTCGTCAGTTGCATTCCAAGACCCCAGGCCATCCTGAATACGGCTATGCGCCGGGTGTCGAAACCACTACCGGACCACTGGGCCAAGGCATCACCAATGCGGTCGGGATGGCTATTGCCGAAAAGGCTCTGGCTGGCAAGTTTAACCAAAAAGGTCATGACATCGTTGATCACCACACGTACGTGTTTCTCGGTGATGGTTGTTTGATGGAGGGCATCTCCCATGAAGCTTGTTCGCTGGCCGGCACTCTTGGTTTGGGCAAGTTGGTCGCATTTTGGGATGACAATGGCATTTCCATCGATGGGCATGTCGATGGCTGGTTTACTGATGATACTCCTAAGCGTTTTGAAGCTTACGGTTGGCATGTGATCGCCGATGTTGACGGGCATGATGCAGACGCCATCCAAAAGGCGGTGGAATCCGCCAGAGCGATGACCGACAAACCTACTCTGATCTGCTGTAAAACCACTATCGGTTTTGGTTCGCCGAACAAGGCGGGTAGTCATGCCTGTCATGGCGCCCCCTTGGGTGAAGAAGAAATCAACCTGACCAAGGCTGCGCTGGGTTGGGATCATGGTTCTTTTGAAATTCCTGGCGACGTGTATGCCGGTTGGGATGCCAAGGAAAAGGGTGCCGCCGCCGAGCAGGCCTGGAATGAAAAATTGGCTGCCTACAAGGCTGCTTATCCAGAATTGGCCGCCGAGTTTGAACGTCGCATAGTCGGTGATTTGCCTGCTGATTGGTCTGCGAAATCGGCAGAATACATTGCGTCTGTGAATGCAGATGCCAAGAGCCCAGCCACTCGTCAGGCTTCGTTAGCGGCCATTGAAGCTTATTCGCCCATGCTGCCTGAACTGTTTGGTGGCTCTGCCGACTTGGGTTGTTCCAACTTGACAGAATGGTCTGGTTATAAACCCATGGACGCCAACGAAGAAGCCAACTACGTTCGCTATGGTGTGCGTGAGTTTGCGATGTCGGCCATCATGAACGGTATTTCATTGCACGGTGGTTTAATTCCGTTTGGCGCCACCTTCCTGATGTTCTCTGAATATGCGCGCAATGCCTTACGTATGGCAGCACTGATGAAAATTCGCAGCCTGTTTGTTTATACTCACGATTCTATTGGTCTGGGTGAAGACGGCCCGACTCACCAGCCTGTCGAGCAAATTCCAACATTGCGCATGATTCCAAACATGTCGGTATGGCGTCCCTGTGATGCGGTTGAATCTGCCGTGAGCTGGCAGCAGGCGATCGAGAAAAAGGATGGCCCTTCTTGCCTGATTTTCTCGCGACAGGGTTTGCCACATCAAACCCGCACTGACGCGCAAATGGCCAATATCACCAAGGGTGGTTATATCCTGGGTGATTGCGGTTGTGATACGCCCGATGCCATCATCATCGCTACCGGTTCTGAAGTGGCACTGGCCATGGATGCTGCCGCACAACTCAATGGTAAAAAGATTCGCGTGGTTTCCATGCTGTCCACCAATGTCTTTGAAGCACAGGATGATGCCTATAAAGCCTCCGTGCTACCAAAAGGCGTGCCCACTGTTGCAGTTGAAGCCGCCGTCACGGATGCCTGGTACAAGTACGCTGACAAAGTGGTCGGCATCGATCATTTCGGTGAATCTGCCCCGGCTGGTGAATTGTTCAAGGAATTTGGGTTCACGGTGGAGAATGTCGTGGCCACTGTTGAATCAATTCTTTAAGGAAATGCTTATTTAATCCTCTGTCATTCCGGCTCAGGCCGGAATCCAGTGACGTTAGATGGTTTCTGGCCTTTGCCAGAATGACGGGGCAAATGAATTTTTGGACACATTTAATTTTTAACGTTTGTCACTTTTTGTTGAGGAGATAACTACATGACAATTAAAGTCGGTATTAACGGTTTCGGCCGCATAGGTCGTATGGCCTTCCGTGCGATTTCGAAAGATTTTGGCGACATCGAAGTGGTGGGTATTAACGACCTGCTGGATGCAGATTATCTGGCCTACATGCTCAAGTACGATTCTGTGCATGGTAACTTTGATGGCGATATCTCTGTTGATGGCAACAACCTGATCGTCAACGGCAAGACCATTCGCCTGACAGCCGAACGTGATCCCGCCAACCTGAAATGGAGCGACATTGGTGCCGAATTGGTTATCGAATGTACCGGCTTTTTCCTGACGGAAGAAACCTGTCAGAAACATATCGACGCCGGTGCTAAAAAGGTGGTGATGTCCGCACCCTCCAAAGACAGCACACCCATGTACGTTTATGGCGTGAACCACAACAGCTACGATGGTCAGGCCATTGTCTCTGCTGCCTCTTGCACCACCAACTGTCTGGCGCCGGTTGCCAAAGTGTTGAACGACAAATGGGGTATCAAGCGTGGCCTGATGACCACCGTTCACGCAGCGACAGCAACCCAGAAAACGGTTGACGGTCCTTCTTCGAAAGACTGGCGCGGTGGTCGTGGCATTTTGGAAAACATCATTCCTTCTTCTACGGGCGCAGCCAAGGCTGTGGGTGTGGTGTTGCCTGAGCTGAATGGCAAATTGACTGGCATGGCGTTCCGCATACCCACTTCCGACGTATCTGTTGTTGACCTGACCGTTGAGTTGGAAAAAGACGCGTCTTATGAAGACATCTGCGCCGCCATGAAAGAGGCCTCTGAAGGAGAAATGGCGGGTACTTTGGGTTACACCGATGAAAAAGTGGTATCAACAGACTTCCGTGGTTGTGGGCAGTCTTCCATTTTTGACAGTGGTGCGGGTATTGCCTTGGATGATACCTTCGTTAAGGTTGTGTCCTGGTACGATAACGAGTACGGCTACACATGTAACATGTTGCGCTTTGTGCTGCATGTTGCGTAATAGTTCAAGCCTGTACTGTTAACGCAAAGATCACAAAGACGCGAAACACGTTAAGGATTTTTTGATTCATTATCCTTGGCGTTCTTCGCGTCTTTGCGGCCTCTGCGTTAACGACACAGTGGTGGGAAAATTATTTGCCAAGTTCTCTGAAGTAATTTGGCAAATGGTTTTTAAAATATACGTCAGGAGTTAAATATGTCCGTAATCAAAATGGCCGATCTGGACTTGGCCGGTAAACGTGTACTGATCCGTCAGGATCTCAATGTGCCCATTAAAGATGGCAAGGTGACCAGCGACAAGCGTATTCTTGCTTCGTTACCCACTATTGAGCATTGCATGAAAGCGGGCGCCAAAGTAATGGTGATGTCTCATCTGGGGCGTCCCACCGAAGGCGAGTTCAATGAAGAATTTTCCATGGCCCCTGTGGGTGATCACATGACTGCGCTACTGGGGCGTGAAGTGAAAATGGTTAAGGATTGGGTCGAAAAAGGTGTTGGCTCCATTAATGACGGTGATCTGGTGTTACTGGAAAATGTGCGTTTCAACGTTGGTGAGAAAAAGAACGACGATGCGTTGGCGAAGAAAATGGCAGAATTGTGTGACGTCTTTGTGATGGATGCTTTTGGTACTGCACACCGTGCCCAGGCTTCGACCCATGGTGTAGCCAAATTTGCTCCTGTGGCCTGTGCCGGTCCGCTGCTGGTGGGTGAGTTGGAAGCGCTGGGTAAAGCGCTGGATAAGCCTGCCCGACCTATGGTGGCCATTGTGGGGGGCTCCAAAGTCTCCACCAAACTGACTGTGTTGGAGTCATTGTCCAAAATCGTGGATCAGTTGATCGTCGGTGGTGGCATTGCCAATACGTTTATTGCGGCTCAGGGGCACAACGTTGGTAAATCTTTATACGAAGCTGACCTTGTTGATATCGCTAAAAAGCTCACTGATGATGCACAAACGCGTGGTGGTGATATTCCTGTTCCCACTGATGTTGTGTGTGCCAAAGAGTTTGCCGAAACGGCAGAGGCTACCCTGAAAAATGTTGCTGATGTCGCTGATGACGATATGATTTTTGATATTGGTCCCGATTCCGCAGCGGCTTTGGCCGATGTGCTGAAAAATGCAGGTACCATCGTCTGGAATGGTCCGGTGGGTGTGTTTGAATTTGATCAATTTGGTGAAGGTACCAAGGCAATTGCTCTGGCCATTGCTGAAAGCAAGGCCTTCTCCATTGCTGGTGGTGGTGACACCCTGGCTGCGGTAGACAAATACAACATTGCCGATAAAGTGTCTTACATTTCCACTGGCGGTGGTGCATTTCTGGAATTCCTGGAAGGTAAGCAATTACCTGCTGTGGCGATTCTCGAAGAACGTGCTAACGGTTGATAGATGGATATAACAGCTAAAGCTTTAAGTATCGTTGGAAGTTAACCGCGAGGAAGAGGAATTGAGTTATACAATTACGATCAAGAGAGTAGCTAGAGAGGCTGATCTCACCTTCACTGATGGTGGAAAAACGATTACAGCCAAATGTTACTGGAACTCTAAGAAAAAAATTCCAGCAGGAACATATTTAAATTGCTCAGCGACCACAATGTCAAAAAAGAAGAATTCTAAGGGGATGCCAAGAGAGGCCGTTTTTATACCTAATGTTAAGGGGTATACAGAGATATTTATACACATGGGCAAGCCTCCGTATGACATTTGGTCTGATGGTTGTCTTGTAATAGATGAGGCAAAAATGATTGAAATATACAGTGCCATCTCACCGAAGAATGGGCATAACGTCAAAATTGTAATTACTGGCTAGTTCTATGAAATTTTTTTCGTTAGCTACTCTATTATTGTTGGCGGCGTGTTCTTCTCCGAATGCAAGTGAATCAAAAAATAATGAAAAAAATGACTATTACATTATTTTGTCAAGCCTGCTGGGTGTAAATGATAATCGGTTTAGTTACGTTGACAACGATGGAAACTCCCACCCTGACCGGCTTAGGTTGTTTAAAGAACTTGAGGAGGTTTATGGGCGGTATATTGAGCCACCTGAAAATGATGGGACGTATGGGCTGGAACAGGTGAAAATAATTATGCTATTTGCCTTTTATTCTGAAAACAGAAACTCAGGTGCTTTCAGTGAATATTTAGCATCGGACCTAAAGCCGATATACTCAAAAAATCGGTTGATGTTTTTAAAGGCGATGAACGAGTTTCCTTTTCTAGTATCTCCTACATGTAATCGACTAAATGCATTTTTTGGATTTGAGGGTAAAAATCTTTCTAAAAAAGAAGGGTTTATAAAGGACAATAAAGCTTATTTTGAAACGCACCTGACTAAAGTACAAATGGATTTATGCCTGAATCAATTCAGCAAATAAAGGCCTAATCAAAGTAATTGACGCGGACTCTTCCGCAGTGTTTGATTTGATCCGTGCTAAAAAAACTTAGTACAGCGCAAACGCTACTAAAAAATAGTCGGCTATTGCTGGCGAACTGACACATTTGGAGCAACAGACTTGGAAAGAAGAACAAAAATCGTCGCAACCCTGGGCCCGGCAACGGATGACCCCAAGGCCCTGGACAAGCTCATCGAGGCTGGTGTCGATGTGGTGCGCCTCAATTTTTCCCACGGCACAGCGGCGGAACATACCGAACGAGCCGAAACGGTACGCAACCGTGCACGGGCGCACGGGCGTCAGGTGGGCGTGTTGGCGGATCTCCAAGGGCCAAAAATTCGCATCGACTCCTTTAAGGATGGGCCCGTCATGCTGGCTGAAGGCGATACTTTTATTCTTGATGCGGCCTGTGCTCGGGATGCGGGTAATCAGGAGCGCGTTGGGATTGCTTATAAGGACTTGCCCAGTGACGTGGCTCGTGGTGATGTTTTATTGCTCGACGATGGCCGCATGGTGTTTTGGGTGGATGAAGTCAAAGATGCCGAAATCCATTGCAAGGTCAAAGTGGGCGGTAAACTTTCAGATAAAAAAGGCATCAATCGGCAGGGAGGGGGGCTGTCGGCACCTGCCCTGACTGACAAGGACAAAGAAGACATTAAAACCGCTGCGGCTCTGCAGGCCGATTATGTGGCCATTTCTTTTCCTCGTTCGGCCGCTGATGTAACGCTGGCACGAGGGCTGGTGGAATCTGCTGGCGGTGAATGCGGTATTGTCGCCAAAATTGAGCGCACCGAAGCACTGGATGTCATCGATGAGATTATTCTTGCTTCGGATGCCATCATGGTCGCGCGCGGGGACCTGG
>Ga0316202_10000511_pt1 | contig 41702 bp, 40 predicted proteins | sample 3monrhotite_MG_FD_204934 | JGI IMG/M metagenome (GOLD analysis project Ga0316202, IMG submission 204934) | Microbial mat bacterial communities from mineral coupon in-situ incubated in ocean water Damariscotta River, Maine, United States -... | ecosystem: Environmental > Aquatic > Marine >...
AGCAATGCACCATGTGCAGTGTTCTCCGGCGGACTTTCAGGTTCTTCACCTACTGCTATCGCAGCCAGGAAACGACCTGCCATCAATCCCATGGAAGCGGATTCCACATAACCTTCCACACCTGTGATCTGACCGGCAAACAGAATGCGGGGATCAGATTTTAGACGCAGCGTGCCATCCAACAGCGCAGGCGATTTGATGAAAGTATTGCGATGCAATGAACCCAGACGGAAAAACTCAACATTGGCTAAACCCGGAATCATGCTGAATACACGTTTCTGTTCACCATAGGTCATTTTAGTCTGGAAGCCGACCATATTTAATAACGACCCCATGCGATTATCACGGCGCATCTGCACTACTGCATAGGCTTTTTCACCCGTTTCAGGATGATCCAGACCGACAGGTTTCATAGGACCAAAACGCGGCGTATCTTCACCACGTTCAGCCATCTCTTCGATTGGCATACAACCATCAAAGAATGGAATATCTTCAAAGTCTTTGAATGCCACCTTCTCAGCATCCACCAACTCTTTGATGAAGGCTTTGTACTGCGCTTCATTCATCGGGCAGTTAAGATAATCACCCGCTTCACCCTCTTCGACATTTTTGTCGTAGCGGTTTTTCCAGTAACAGATATCCATATCAATCGATTCAGCATCCAATACAGGCGCAATCGCATCAAAAAACATCAAGCGGTCTTCACCCGTCAATGTTTTGATCTGCTCATAGAGCGCATCGGAAGTGAGTGGGCCTGATGCAATCAGCACCAATCCTTCAGATGGAATTTCAGTGACTTCACCTTCTATAATCTCAATCAGAGGTTCAGCCTGTAATCGTTTGGTCACAAGCTCAGCAAATTGCTCACGATCTACTGCCAGCGCAGTGCCGGCTGGAATACGGGTTTTGTCACCGCAATCCATGATCAAGGAGTCCATGCGACGCATCTCTTCGTGCAGCAGGCCCACAGCATTTTCCAGATGGTCTGCTCTAAACGTATTGGAGCAGACAAGCTCCGCACATTTGCCGGTATTGTGAGCCGGAGTCATTTTAACAGGGCGCATCTCATGCAAGCGCACAGGAATACCGCGCTTGGCCAATTGCCATGCGGCTTCAGAGCCAGCCAGGCCAGCGCCAATAATTGTTACAGTTTGAGGGGTAGGATTTGTCATGTCGGCAAGCTAGCCCGCACTATGTTCCTCTGCCAACCAAAAACACAATCTTTAACCACCAAGGCACAAAGGAAAGACAAAGAATAGTATGTACAAATATTCCTCGCCTCCTTTATAAGCACTAGCAATTACAACCGCTATTGCACAACTTTTCATCGTTCATTTTTTCTCTGTGTCTTTGTGCCTTCGTGGTTAGTGGTTCGTGTTATTCAATCAGGCTATATAACAATTGAATCTCTTCAGGCCAGATCGTCTCATCAATCGTTTCCAGCACCATCGGGATATCATCAAAGTGAGGACTGTTCATAATATAACGGAACACATCCAAGCCCAGCTCGCCCTGTGTCAGGGAGTGATGGCGATCCACACGAGAAGCAAACTTGGCTTTGGAGCCATTGATATGCATGCCGCGCAGGTATTTAAAGCCAACAACATCATCAAACTCGCCAAAGGTTTTCTCACAATCCGCAGTCGTGCGCATATCATATCCGGCCGTGAAGGTGTGACAGGTATCGAGGCAGACACCCACACGTGATTTATCATCCACCTGATCAATAATGGCTGCCAGATGTTCAAACCTGTAACCCAGATTAGTCCCCTGACCACTGGTATTTTCAATCACAGCAATCACATCGGATGTCTGATCCAATGCCCAGTTAATCGATTCAGCCACACGCCCCAAACTATCTTCTTCAGAAATTTTCTTGAGATGCGAACCCGGATGGAAATTGAGCAGTTTCAATCCCAGCTGCTCACAACGCTGCAACTCATCAAGGAACGCGTTGCGTGATTTGTTCAGAGGCTCTTCTTCAGGGTGGCCCAGATTGATCAGATAACTGTCATGCGGCAGCACATGTTCAGGCTTGATGCCTGCAAATTCCAAATTGGATTTGAATGCAGCAATGCTCTGTTCTGTCAGCGGTTTTGCCACCCACTGACGCTGATTTTTGGTAAACAGCGCAAATGCGCTCGCTCCAATCTCTTTCGCTCTAAGCGGTGCATTCTCAACGCCACCAGCTGCACTGGTATGTGCTCCAACATATTTCACAAGGGACTCCTAAGGCTGAACATTCATCAATAGAGCCCGCAGCATAGCGCATACGCCACCCAATCAAAGCGGTAGATGAGGCCCAACAGCTTAGTCATTCATATTGAGAGAGCGTTGAAGAACCGACACATCGAAAAAACTCTTTTAGCTTAAGCGATCCCTACTAAATGAAGGATGCATCCGACAATCCAATATAGCGTATATATTGATATCACCAGCATTCAGACGGTAGTAAATCGCAAACGGAAAACGTTTTGCCAATAATCGATGATAAGTAAAATATTTTGCATGAATGCCCGCGTACAAATGTAAGGACTCGATATCGGCAAAAATGGAATCTAGAAAACAGTTTCCCAAGCCCTGGCACTGGTGCTCATAAAAAGCAGCTCCATTCACAAGATCCTGCTCTGCTTCATCAAGTATCTGGATAATCACCGAATAGCTTTACGCAACCGCTCTTTCACTGCAGAGATGTCTGAGAATGTAGACTTCCCATCCTGCACAGCAGACTCTCTAGCTTCTAGCACCCCACCATGCCAATCAGGGGAAGGTACATTTTCTGCATGCTTGGAGAGATCATCCCACAACTGCTCTATAGCAGCGAGCTTGTCTGATGTTGTCATAGTTTCCAACGATAAGGTAACTGCCATGTATGATACCTCCAAACGTAATTCAATTGATACGTTAACGGATTACTCTAAACAGAACAAATAAAATGATCAGGCACAGCATGGATCATTGCTTACCACAACCAACTTAAATGCAACTTAGATATTCTGTTATTTCAAGTCCACCACGTACTCCTTCATTCCATATTCTGGAATCCAGAATAAGCAGGCGCTGCAAATAATTAAACCTAATGATGGCTTTCGTAAAATTCAGAGCGCCCCTTAGAGGCTCCCTCTACACCATCCAAAACACGCTTCTAAGAACCAAGAAGACCTATATTCAAAATGACGCGTCCATTCTGGTATTTTCCAATCGCTGGTGCGGCGATGCCATCAAGCATGCCGTTGAAGAGCGGATAAGTGACAGCATCACGATCAAGCGAATCTCTGCCCCCTATTTCATAGCCACCAAGATCGAGGCATTTAACGGACGCGGCAACGGAGACTTGATGGTTAGTCACGATTTCGAGGATATCGTGACAGTTGTTGATGGTCGCGAAGAGTTAAGAGCAGAAATTGCCGCGAGTGAAACCTCTCTCCGCCAATTTATCGGGCATACATTCGCAACGTGGGCAGAGGACTCAGATCTGCATATTGCACTGGCTGGTCAACTTCCACTCGATCCGGACAGCCAACAGCGCTATGGATTGCTTGAGCGCAGGTCCAATGGAACTGCATCGACCCAATAGCTGGCACGGCTGCAACAAACAACGCCATCAATATTGATGATGAAACAGTCACCTGATGGAGTATCAAATGGACAGCGTATCAAGCACCACCATCAACAAAAACATAATCATCAAGCCGCTAACAAACTGTAAGCTGATATATGTTGCGTCATTCATTTCACCCCTCCTTTGCATCATATTTATTGCAAAGGTTAACAACCATCTAAGTCATTGGTGTGGCACTATGATGACATATCCATGACTTATTGATCTGTTTGAATGGCCGGATAGCACTCAATCACCTTGAGCGTTATGATTCGATCACTATTAAAGTTGAATGGGGTTCTTATGTTTCGCAAAGCTGCTATCTGCTCACTATTTCTGTTTTTACCGTTCGGCTCTCAGGCCATTGCTGGCAAATATTCATATATGATTGACCACGGTACACCCGGTGTCATCGCCAGTGAATCCAAAATGGCTCGTCTGGTTGTACAAGCCAATGGCGATTGCGCAGCTATCCCTTATGAAGTGATTGCTGATAGTGTGAAATCACTGACCGGAACGATGAATTTAAGCAAAACCCTCTCCATGCCACTGGATATGACCACCGTAACACTCTCCTGTAACAAAGCTGGTGTGACAGCTGTTATCGATAATTAATCACCCGCGTTTAACTGGCACCCTTGCTTTAGCACTGAACTATCCGTTTAGAATCATACCCTTGTGAGCATAACGCTCTAACATCGTTGCATTGCCGATCAGACCACCGCTATGCACATAGAGAATCGTGCCTTTTATGCTATCGATATGCTGAAGAAGTGTGTGCCACATCAGCGCCCCATAAATCAGATCAAACTCAATACTTGCATCTTTCAACTCCTGATAGATGTTCAGAAACTCGGAATATGGTTTGGCGAAGTGATGTTTTTTGTCACTCTCAAGAATGCGTAAATTTTCAGGCACTGCCCCCAACAGATTCATCTGGGATTGCAGATAAGCCTTATCCCCCACGGCAGGTGTAGTCAGCACAGTGGCCTCGGGCAGAGCTACCGCAAGGTAGAAGGCCGTGGTTCCCGTACCTGAAGGTGTTACAACATGAAGTGGCTCAATCCCATGCTCTCGTTGCCATTGCCTGATCTCTTTCGCCAATTGCTCTATGCCAACCTGAGCAATGGGATCAGCACCGCCCTGCGGCACAAACAGAGAGTCATCATCAAGCTCTGCTCTCAGTCTACAAATCACATCATCGTAATCGTCATGTGCCACCTCATGCAGCTGCATACCCAGCTCCAGAGCCAGTTTCAAATTACCGGTCGGCTCTTTTTTAAGATGGGCAGGAACAGGTTTTGATGTGTAATGAAACGGCCACCCTTTTTGATGGCACAACGCTGCAATGGAGAGCATGGCATTGGATTGCGTGCCTCCATAGGAGATAAGCCTTTTATACTGTTCAGAAGGTGTCTGAATCAGGCTGTATAACTTTCGGTATTTGTTGCCACTGAGCAGCGGATCAATCAGATCATCCCGTTTGACAAAAAAACGATGACCGCGAAACAGAAAGGGTTCAATGGCAGAGTCAGTCAACATGTACTAGCGGGTCAGGCGTTTGATGATATCGCTATGCATTGGAAACAGGCCCAACAGATAATCTCTGCCCGGCATTTCAAAATCGGCAAAATCAAAGCCGGGTGCGACAGTGCAGCCAACCAGCGCATATCCATCTGCTGACACACTAGCTCCAAACCAGTCACCAGCTTCCACGGTATGCTGAAATGATTCACCCAGATCAAGCTTAGAGCCCAGCTTCTTCTGCGAATAACGCCCCGCTTTATCAATCACATGCACGGTTAAACCAGAGCCGCCATAAAAGTGCCACAGTTCATCCTGTTTGATGCGATGCAGGGCCGAAAACTCATCACCACTCAACAGGAAATAGATACTGGTGCAGAAGCTTCGCTCCCCATCAAAACGCGCAGGCAGCCCGGCAGATAGAATATTCTCCGATGAACGGTAGACCTCTCTGTACCAACCGCCCTCAGGATGTTTTTCCAAACTCAATTGCTCTATCCATGTGGACACCTGTTCTGGTAAAGGTCGATGAGATTCATTCATGCCAGCATCATAACCAAAGCCTGACAATTCATACATCCTCAGCTTAATACAACGGATAATGGGAGAAGAAAGCCTTTGAAATTCCACTTCGGCCTGCGCCTGCGAATTAATAGAAAACCGTCGCGGCATAGCTCAAGCTTATGTGAAAAAAGTCTAACAGCATGTCTGCTGTGTCCTTTCTTGCGTGCCCAAGAAAGAACGAAAGAAGGGCACCCCGAGACCAGCCTTCCCTTCGGGGCCCCGATGATCCCACACATTAAAAAACGGTCGCGCTCTGCCGCTCGATTTCGTTTTTAAATGCATATGATCGGCAGCCAGCTAGCGAGGGAAGGTGAGTCTTTAAACCCCGCGGCAAGCTGCGCCGGAGTATTTGTTATTCAATGGAAGCAGTGCGAAAAAATGCAAGAACAGTTTTGGATGGGGTTAAGCTCACTGATAGAATAGTGAGCACAGATGGTTCGAAGTGAAAAAAATTTTCGACCTCAGCGCGCACATCACCGTACTCACTTGCAGATTATCCAAAGCAGTTTCATACTAGTCCAATGCGATATCTATTTTTTCTCACACTATTTACCTTAATACCGACAATGGCGATTGCCGAACCCCAAGGGCCAAACGGCACACGCATCAATCTCAATGCAGCCGTTGAGACAGTGGTGCCCAATGATGAGGTGGTGATCAGCTTCCGGGTTGAAAAAGAGCATAAAGATGCCCGCATGGCCCGCCAATATGTCAACAAGGTATCAACAGCCATTAAGAACCGTTTAGCACATGAGAAGGGTCTAAAGCTCAAAACTACCAGTCGTAATATGCAACCTGCTTGGAAACACTCCAAAGATCAGCCACGACAGCGCACTGGCTGGCGCATGACGCAAAGCGGACAAATCGTCAGCAGCCAGCTTGATGCCGTACCCGGCTGGCTCGAAGCAATCGAATCCGAAGGTGCCAAACTCTCCGGTTTACAGTTTCGCATCAGTGCTTCTACATCGAAAAAGGTTCAAGACAGACTACGACTACAAGCCATTACCCTATTCAGGAATAAAGCAGCAGTGATTGCCAAAGGCCTCTCCGCGAAAACATTTAGAATCATCCGTTTGAATAGCAGCTCGCATGCACCGCAACCCGTAAGATACCGCGCAGAGATGGCCATGATGGCAAAATCATCCGTAGCCTCCGCCCCTGCCCTCTCATCAGGAGAAGGTAAGGTGGCAGTCAACGTGACAGGTGAAATCGAAACACCATTTATTGATTTCCCAGCCCCGTAATGCCCGGCAATACCCCTTGTTTTTTGAGGCTTTTCTAGGGCTTTTCCTTGACCCTATGCCATGACAGGTGCAGTTTTCCTGCCCTTCTAAAAATACCAGTGAGTGCAATAATACAACCATGAAATTAACCGGCGCAGAAATCTTAGTTGAATGCTTAAAACGTGAAGGAGTGGATACCATCTTTGGTTATCCCGGCGGTGCTGTCCTGCCTATTTACGACGCAATCTTCAAACAGAACTACTTTAAACACTACCTTGTGCGCCATGAACAGGGTGCCTTGCATGCTGCAAATGGTTATGCACGAGCATCCCAGAAATGTGGTGTGGCACTGGTAACATCCGGCCCCGGCGCAACCAATGCTGTTACCGGCCTGGCCGACTCTCTTTCCGATTCAGTTCCGACCGTATGTTTCTCTGGCCAGGTACCAACCAGCCTGATTGGTGGTGATGCGTTTCAGGAAGCCGACGTTGTCGGGCTCACACGTTCGGCCACCAAACATAATTTCCTCGTAAAACGGGTGGAAGATCTGGCGCTGGTGATCCGCCAAGCGTTTCATATCGCCACTACTGGCCGCCCAGGCCCTGTACTCATTGATCTGCCTAAAGATGTCAGCAATGACATCTGTGAATTCGTTTGGCCTGAAGAAGTGAATATCCGCTCTTATCAGCCAGTTGTATCCGGCCACCCAGGTCAGATCAAAAAGGCGATCAGACTGATGGCCAAAGCCAAACGTCCCATGCTTTACACAGGTGGCGGCGTGATCAATTCTGTTGGTGGTTCAGCACTTCTCAAGACGTTAGCACATAACATCAATGCTCCGGTTACCAATACCCTGATGGGCCTTGGTGGCATTCCTTATGATGATAGTCATTTTGTTGGCATGCTCGGCATGCATGGCACCTATGAAGCCAATATGGCCGTATCGCATTGTGATCTGCTCATTGCTATCGGGGCGCGTTTTGATGACCGCGTAACCGGTCGCCTTGAAGCCTTTGCACCTGACGCCACCATTATTCATATCGATGTGGATCCATCTTCGATCTCCAAAAACATCCATGCGGATCTTCCTATCGTTGGTGATGTTGCAACGGTGTTACAACAAATCCTGGATGAAATGGCCCGCAAACCGTTTCTACAGAATCAGGATGCGTTGGCTTTGTGGTGGGAACAGATCGATGAATGGCGCGCTAAAGATTCGCTTGGTTATGTTCAGGCTGCTGATGCAGTGATTAAACCACAAACAGTTATCTGCAAAGTACACGAGCTTACTGAGGGTAATGCCATTGTTGCAACCGATGTGGGGCAACATCAAATGTGGTCGGCACAGTATTACGGATTTAAAGAACCCAACCGCTGGTTAACCTCCGGTGGCCTTGGCACGATGGGTTACGGACTGCCTGCAGCTATCGGTGCACAGGTTGCCAAACCGAGTGAAAAGGTTGTGCTGTTTACCGGTGACTCCTCCATTCAGATGTGCAGTCAGGAATTCTCGATGGCATTTCAATATAATCTACCCATCATCGTGGTTATCCTGAACAATGGTTATATGGGCATGGTGCGTCAGTGGCAGGAGATGTTCTATGAATCACGTTATTCAAACTCCTATTTTGATTCCCTGCCTGATTTTGTAAAACTGGCAGATGCCTATGGTGGCCTTGGCCTGCGCGTGGACAAACTCGAAGAGCTGGAACCTGCACTAGTGCAGGCACTGAACACCACCGATCGTTTTGTCATTGTCGATGTTGCGATTTCAAAAGAAGAGAATGTATTCCCTATGGTGCCTGCTGGAGCAGCACTCAATGAGATGGTGCTATCATGAGACATACCATTACGATTTTGATGGAAAATGAGTTTGGCGTATTGACCCGCATTGCAGGACTGTTCTCAGCCCGCGGTTACAATATCGAAACACTCAATGTAGCACCACTTCCTGACCACAGCATCAGTCGCATGACCCTGGTTACGCGTGGTGATGAACGCATCATTGAGCAGATCAAAAAACAGCTCAACAAGCTGATTCCTATCATTAAAGTCGAAGATATCTCTCATGCTGTGCATTTAGAGCGTGGTATGTTGATTGCCAAGGTAGATGCTGACACCGGTCAGAGAGATGAGTTGCTTGCACTGATTGAAAAATATGGAGCCAGCATCATTGATGATCACCCCGATAGCCATGACATTCTGGAATTTACAGGCCAGGTAGAAGTACTCGATACCATCCTGGTTGAGCTGGAGCCATTTGGCATTATAGAAACAAGCCGTACAGGCCCTGTCGGCATGCGCCGAGCTGCGGATGGTTTCACTGTCGATTAAAGCGAAATCTAAGCGTTACCTTTCACTACATCGATAAGTTTGAGCAAGTGCTCCGGGGCAAACGGTTTGTGTATAAAGTGCAAATCCCCAATCAAATTTGGTACATAGGACCCTGATGTAACAATGGTTTTCACCATGGGCGCGTGCTTGCTGACTGCCAGGTGCAATTCATAGCCGTTCATTTTCGGCACATTATAGTCGGTGATCAGCATGGCGGGACATAACGAACTGTTTTTCATATGGTCCAGCGCTTCCAGCGGACAAGCAAACACGTGCACAACATATCCTGCATTGATGAGCACAAATGCAATGAATTCACTCAGATCTGAATTGTCATCCACAATATAAATGAGCACCCAACACCACCTTTCGACCTTTTAACAGTGTTAGTTATATAGACCAAAAATCGATGATTGTCACTTTAATGCTGTAAGAATAGATGCGACGGTAATGAATGAACCCAGCACAAGAAAACGCCCATCAGGCTTCTGCTCTATTTGTTGCGCCAAAATCGCGGCTGGCGTTTCTCCCTCGCTATCGCTGAAGGAAGCATCATCATTACTGATCAGACGCGCAGTATATGTTTCAAGCAGTGGAAGCACTCCTGCAAGAGATCTGTCTTCGCGGGTAAACACAAGGATAGCATCGAACGGATCTGCCATTGATTTCAAAGATGGCAATAACGCCTCTATGGCGTGATTGTTATGCGCTGCATCAATCCACACATTGGCCAAACCAATTGAAAGGTGCTGCAAGCGGCCGGGCACCCTACACTGAAGAATCGCCTGATGTGCGGCGGCAAGATCAACATGTATGGATTTTAAGGCACTCTGTTCAGCTGACTGCTCTGATAAATAGTGCAATGCCGACCAGACCAGCGATGCATTGCCCTGCTGGTGCAAACCCGCCAGTGCCAGCCCGTGCCATGGCTGAGTGGCATCACAGAACCTCAGATTAGCATTGAATGCATGCAATACCTTCGCAACCTCATCATTTTGCGGGGCACTGATGCAGAGAGAGCAGCCGTCCATGACATATGCCTTCTCCTGCGCAATTTCTACCAGCGTATCACCCAGCCAGTTCTGATGATCAAGAGCGATAGGCGTAATCAGTGCCATATCAGCTGCAACCGCAGTGGTGGCATCAAGCCTGGCTCCGACACCTGCTTCAAGGATCTCCACATCAACAGCTTCTCTGGCGAATTGATCCAGAGCTAGGGCTGTCGCAGTTTCAAAATAAGACGCCCCCACATCCAGCGCAACAGGCATGAGCAGCTCAAGGCTCTGCCATAACTTATCTGTAGAAACAGGAACCCCATTGATACGGATACGCTCGTTAAATTCCAGAATATGTGGTGAGGTATACAGTCCAACTTTCAGCCCACAGGCTTGAAGTGCTGCAGCGAGCATAAACGACGTTGAGCCCTTGCCATTGGTGCCTGCCACACGCACTCGCAAGACAGGTTTGTGCTGTGTGATATGCTCCAGCAATGTCAGCAACCGCTCATGTCCGGGTTTATAATCTCTGTCGGCAGATGGACGACCTAACGCTTCTAGCCACCGGTCAATATGCTCAGGCTTGTTACCCATCTATTTTAAAGATGCCGAACGGTTATTCAGGCACTTTGGCGGTAAGAACGATCAGTCAAATGTGTTAACAGTACACCAAGATGATCTCGTAACTCACGGCGATCAACGATGTCATCAATCAAACCTTTTTCGAGCAGAAACTCAGAGCGCTGGAAACCTTCCGGCAATTTTTCACCCACAGTCTCCTGAATCACACGCGGGCCGGCAAAACCAATCAATGCTTTTGGTTCAGCAAGAATCACATCACCGAGCCAGGCTACCGATGCCGAAACACCACCCATGGTTGGATCAGTCAACAGACAGATAAAGGGCAGACGTGCATCATTTAACTTATTCACCGTAGCCGAAGTTTTGGCCATCTGCATCAGTGACAATACGCCTTCCTGCATACGTGCACCGCCGGACGCTGTAACCAACAGATAAGGGCACTGGCGCTCCAGCGCATGCTCCATACCGCGCACAATCTTCTCACCGGCAACCGAGCCCATGCTGCCACCCATATAAGAAAACTCGAAAATAGAGGACGAAATGGTGTGGCCATGCACGTCACCAATATAGTTACGTACGGCATCTTCAGGACCTGCTTTTTTATCAGCAGCCTTAATACGATCTTTATATTTTTTCTGATCTTTAAAGGCCAAAGGATCTCTTGAACGCAGTTCAGTGTCCTGCTCTTCAAAAGTACTGGCATCAAACAGGTTTTCAGCCCGTGCTGACGCAGACATACGCAGATGGTGATCACACTTCTGGCAGACCATTCCATTGCGATCGAGCTCTTTATTATACAAGGCTTCAGAACAGTTCGGGCATTGCACCCATAAGCCTTCCGGCGATCCGGATTCAGACGATTTCAAAATATTCTTTGGTGTTTCAATCAGGCGCGTAAACCAACTCACAATATCATACCTCTATATATATTATAACGACTGCTAAAAGAGCAATTCATCTTTTTGCGTTATCATACGCAAACGCGGCACGTTCAATGCTTCCACTTCTTTTATCATAAGATGCAGTGATTCCGGCTTCATATGATACAGATAGACCGGCACCCTACCAAGTTGTTCAAGTTTTTTCAGATCATTCATCATCGAGGCCGGTGTCATATGACCACTAATATCCGCCAAATGCTGATTGTCATTGGGAAATGAACAATCCATGATAATGGCTTTCAGATTCGGTTGTGCATTAGCGATTTCCCATACACGATCGGTATTTCCCATATCCGCAGTATAAATCACCTGTTTACCATCCTGATCCAGCAAAAAACCCGTACACGGCACAGGATGATTGACCGGTATCGCTGTAACGCGAACACCATCAATCTCAAAGGTATGCTCAGGCTCAATATCATTGAGTCTGAGAATGCCATCATCATCATTGGGAATGCAGGTAAAATCCGGCCAGATATGTCCATTCAGAAAATGTTTTCTCAAAATATGATTATTTTCCGCCAGGGCGTGAATGGTGATATTCCTGTTTTCCACCGCACCACTTGATCGCTTCACACAACGATTATCTGCCAAAAAAGCGATATCCTTGATATGATCAAGGTGGGTATGTGAAACACAGATATGACGAATGCGATGCTGCTGCTCAAGAGAGAGCACTTCTGCAGGAGAGCCTGCATCCAGCAGGATGGATTCATTGACCAGAAAAGAGGTCAGTCGAAAACCTACCTGCTGTCCGCCATAACAGCCCAGCACCTTAATTCTCACATTAGATACCGACTGCTTTACGCATACTAGCAGCAGAAGCAGACAGTGCAGCGCGAATATCAGCTTTGTTATCTGATTGCGTAATATGGGCGACAAAATGACTGCCTACAACCACACCATCGGAGAACTCAGCCACCTGTGCCGCCTGCTCTGGTGTTTTCACACCAAAACCAACACAAACAGGCAGATCATTGCTAATCGCTTTGATGTGTTTCACTTTCTCATGGATTCCTTGCATATCACCCATATCAGCACCGGTAATGCCATTGAGAGAGACATAATAGATAAAACCACTGGCACAATCACACGCCAACCGGATACGTTCATCGGTAGAGGTCGGAGATAACAGCATAATCCGGTCCAGCCCATATTGTTTCAGACTAGCATCACAGATATGTCCCTCTTCAGCAGGAATATCGACAATCAACACACCATCCGCACCAGCTGCTTTGGCACGCTCTGAAAAGAGATCAAAACCCATCGCATACGGCACATTGGCGTACCCCATCAGCACAATTCCGAGATCAGGATATGCATCACGTACCGTTTTGGTCAGTGCAAAGACATCGGCAATATGGGTACCTGCTTCGAGAGCACGTTCGGATGCCGCCTGAATGACCGGGCCATCGGCCATAGGGTCGGAAAATGGCATACCAATTTCAAGAATATCTGTCTGCTCTGCCAACGCTAACAGCAGCCCCTCGCTGGTAGCGACATCAGGATCACCGGCCGTCAGATACCCCACCAACGCAGTGCGCCCATCCTGTTCACAGCGTTTAAACACATCAGCTAATCGTGAATGAGTTACAATCGGAGAACTACTCATGATCCGTCCTCCATCCAGCCCAGGTGTTTGAATACTGTATTCATATCTTTATCGCCACGACCGGAAAGGTTTATAAGAACGATCTGATCAGGCGCCATCGATTTAGCAATACGTGCTCCGGCAGCTATGGCATGACTGGATTCAAGGGCTGGAATAATGCCCTCGCTACGCGTGAGCAGTTGCAACGCCTCTAAGGCATCATCATCGGTTGCAGCATCCAGCTCCAATCGACCCTGCTCAAGCATATAAGCCAGCTCAGGCCCTACTCCAGGATAATCCAGACCGGCTGAAATACTGTGTGTGCCCTGCACTTGGCCTTCATCATCTTCCAGCAGGAAGGTTAGGTTACCATGCAGGATACCAGCTTTTCCTTTAGCGAGTGATGCCGCATGCTGACCACTCTCCAGTCCGTAACCTGCAGCTTCCACAGCCACCAGACGAACCGATTCATCATCACGGAACGGGTGCAACAGGCCCATGGCATTGGAACCACCACCAACACACGCTACGGCCACATCAGGTAATCTACCGGCCTGCTCCAGACACTGGGCACGCGCTTCCTGACCGATCACTGTATGGAACTGACGCACCAATAGAGGGTAAGGATGCGGGCCTGCGGCCGTTCCAAAGATATAAAAGGTATCTTCACATGTAGCTACCCAGTTACGCAGTGCTTCATTCACCGCATCTTTGAGTGTCGCCGTACCTGAATCCACCGGAATCACATTGGCTCCGAGCAGACGCATACGCAGCACATTGGGCATTTGGCGCGCCATATCTTCACGGCCCATATAAATATCGCACTGCATACCGAACATGGCTGCAACCGTTGCTGTCGCCACGCCATGCTGACCAGCACCTGTTTCAGCGATCACCCGTTTTTTGCCCATGCGTCGTGCCAGCAATCCCTGCCCGATCGTATTATTGATCTTATGCGCGCCGGTATGGGTCAGATCTTCACGTTTAAGATAAATTTGTGCGCCACCTACAATGGCGGTTAACTGCCTGGCATGATAAAGCGGCGTCGCTCTGCCAACATAGTTTTTCAACAGATCCAGACGCTCGGCTTGAAAAGCTTCATCCGCCCACGCTTCATAAAAGGCTTCTTCAATCTCTTTAAGGGGCTGCATCAATGTTTCGGCTGCAAAACGGCCACCGAATTTACCAAAGTGACCACCCTCATCCGGAGCGTGCGTAATATCCAAGTTGTACATGTTTAAAATCCTTTTGCTCTGTTCACCGCACCCACAAAGGCGCGCATTTTTTCGGCATCTTTGATGCCCGGTGAAGATTCAACGCCGGAAGATACATCCAGTGCAAACCATTGACGAATGGACATCGCTTCTTCGACATTATCAACACTCAGTCCACCAGCCAGAGTTACCGGAAAATCGTGTTCAAAACCTTTCAATAAAGACCAGTCAAACGTTCTGCCTGTACCACCATAGACGCCAGCAGGTGCTTTCGCGTCCAGCAGCACAGGGCAATCAAATCGGGCCGTCTGTTTAAGAGTATACGCATCACTAACCGGCACAGCTTTCATCACACGGCGACGCTGCGCCGAGCAGAAGTCAGGAGTCTCATCACCATGCAGTTGAATCACACCAAGCGGTACGCTCTGTAATACTTCCGCAATATACTCTTGGGTAGGATTCACAAACAGACCAACAGCCGAGACAAACGGCGGCAGCTGGCGGATAATAGAGGCAGCTTTTTGCGGATCAATATAACGTGGTGATTTGTCATAAAAGACAAATCCAACAGCATCAACACCGAGGTGGGAGGCTTCTAACGCATCCTCTAAACGGGTAATACCGCATATTTTGATACGGGTACGGGTTTTATCTGGTGTGATCGACATTGCCATACCCTATGTATGAGTGGCCTGCATGCCAAACTGAAACAATTAATTACAAGCAATGTTGATGACAATAGACCTGGCTTCATAGCAGCACACACAACCAAGCATTGCAGTGAAAGGAGCCAGAGCCCTTTTACTGGCTCAATTGATTAAGGTCATCATGAAAAGACACCATTGAACTAGCGTATATGCCACGGCTTCTCTAAACTCCGCCGATGAACTCGATCATGAACACTTACGCACGTTTCCCACTTACCCTTGTACGCGGTGAAGGCTCTCGTGTGTGGGATGAAAAAGATAATGAATACCTGGATTTTATTGCCGGCATTGCGGTCAATACATTGGGCCATGCCAATCCGGCCATGACCAAAGCGATTGCTCAGCAAGCATCTGAAATGCTGCACTGCTCCAATCTATTCAACATTCCAAAACAACAATTATTGGCCGACCAACTGACAAGCTTGTCAGGTTTAGGCGCCGCGTTCTTTTGCAATTCTGGTGCAGAGGCCAATGAAGCAGCTATCAAACTGGCGCGAAAATATTTTCATGATCAAAATTCACCAAGAAGATCCGTCATTTCAGCCACCCAGTCATTTCATGGTCGCTTGCTCTCAACCCTGACTGCAACCGGACAGGATAAAGTGAAGGTCGGTTTTGATCCGCTGCCTCCGGGATTTTCGCATGTGCCATTGAATGACATTGAAGCGCTCAAACTGGCCATCAATGATCAAACGGCAGCTATTCTGCTTGAACCTTTGCAAGGCGAAGGTGGTGTTAACATTGCCGAGGCCACTTACCTGCAAGCGGTGCGCAAACTATGTGACAAACATGGTATTTTATTGATTCTTGATGAAGTACAAACAGGCATTGGCCGTTGCGGCACCATGTTCGCTTTTGAACTGGCTGAGGTCAGACCGGATATTCTGACACTGGCCAAAGGGCTCGGTGGTGGCATGCCGATTGGTGCAATGCTAGCCAGCGAATCAGTGTCTGCTTCATTCGGCCCGGGCACGCATGGTTCTACCTTTGGTGGCAACCCATTGTCATGCACTGCTGCATTGACTGTGTTGAGTGAAATCAAAGCCAACAACCTATTGCAAAATGTTTTGCAACGCAGTGAACAGCTAAAGAGAGGTTTGCAGAACTTGGCCACTTCTTTCCCGGTCATTAAACAGGTGCGTGGTCAGGGTTTATTGGTTGGTGCGGAATTAAATGTAGAAGTAGCACCGATTGTTGCTGCTGCAAGAGATAAAGGTCTGTTGATACTTATGGCCGGACCAAACGTGTTGCGTTTTTTGCCCGCACTAAATGTATCAGCTGAGGAAGTAGATGAGGCACTGGCAACAGTGGCCACTGTATTGGAGGAGTCTGAAACATGGGTATGAGACACTTTTTAACATTACTGGATGTTAGTGAAGAAGAAGCGCGCCATATTCTGGATCGTGCCGTTATCATCAAACGCAAATTAAAGGCGGGCGAAGCACACCGGCCACTAGAAGGTAAAACGCTGGGTATGATTTTTGATAAATCGAGTACCCGCACCCGTGTCTCTTTTGAAGTAGGCATGTATCAGCTTGGTGGACACGCCCTATTCTTGCACTCCGATGCAACGCAGTTAGGCCGTGGTGAACCGGTTGCCGATTCTGCCCGTGTTCTATCCAGCATGTGTGATGGTGTTATGATCCGCACTTACGGTCACAACATTATACAAAAGTTTGCCGAATATTCGAAAGTTCCTGTCATCAATGGGCTCACCGATTTGACCCACCCTTGTCAGATTCTCGCTGATGTACTCACATTTGAAGAGCATCGCGGCTCCATTGAAGGAAAAACCGTAGCATGGATCGGTGATGGTAATAATATGGCCCACTCTTGGATTAATGGCGCGGTCTCTTTTGGTTATAAATTAAAATTAGCCTGTCCAAAAGGCTATAGCCCGGATGAAAAACTACTGGCGGCAGCGCGTGAACTCGGTGCCGATATTTCCAGGTCAAATGATCCGGTTGCTGCAGCCCATAAAGCGGATCTGGTCAGTACCGATGTATGGGCCTCCATGGGCCAGGAAGATGAACAATCGGAACGCGAAAAAGCATTTGCTGGCTTCTGTGTCACTGAAGGTGTGATGGCACACGCCAATCCTGATGCGCTGTTCATGCACTGCTTACCAGCGCATCGTGGTGAAGAAGTATCTGCCGGTGTCATCGATGGACCACAGTCGGTGGTTTGGGATCAGGCTGAAAACCGTCTGCATGCTCAAAAAGCACTATTGGAATTCCTACTGGCCGACTAAAAAACCGTGACCACTGGCTCTTGATAGGCCAGTGGAATCTGCATAACTACCGTTGAGCTTAGACTAGCTCACATCACACCAGCATCAGTGGCTTTGAAATGTTTCATCCTGGCATAGACCAGGTTGGGATATTTCATACGGCCCAGCGAGCCGTTATAAGCTCCCAGGGCACGATCAAGCTTTTTATATCGATCAATATAATGCCTGAGAATAGCGCAACCATAGCGCACATTCGTCTCAATTTTCAGCAGATTATCAGCTGTACTGCCCAGTTCTTTTTTCCAGAATGGCATCACCTGCATCAAACCAACTGCCCCGACACTACTAATCGCGAAGTGATCGAAACGTGATTCCACGGCAATCACACCAAGCACAAGTTCCGGAGAGAGATCAAAGCGCCGACTGTTCACATACACCCAATGCGCAATCGTTTCCGCCTCCGCCTGATCAGGCACCCATGGACGGATCGTTTGAACGATATCTTTTACCCATACAGTGCGCTCAAAATCCGTTGCTTTTACTTCGGCTACCGGAGCAAGCATTTTACGCAGCTCTTCTTCCTCTTCCGGCTTGATATCAAGCAGCCCTATATTCTTTTCTACCATCTGTTTGACAGGACTCTGTGCCAAATGCTGCTTATCTTCCGTTGTACTTTGCAACCAGACTGGAATCGTTAAAAAGAAACCAGCCACAACAACGCCAGCCAGAATGGCCTTGGGTGAAACACCACCCAGACGACGTCTTAATTCTGCTGAATTCAGCTTGTACGTCCCTGAGCTTTAAGCTGCTCAAGCACCACACCCACCACATCAGCAATAGCGACTGAAGTGCGATCACCTCTGCGCCAGCCCATTTCAGCCACACCCTCTTTCAAGCCGCGATCACCAATCACGACCTGCATAGGCAAACCGATTAATTCAGCATCCTTGAACTTCACACCTGGGCGCTCTTTACGTTCATCCCACAGCACATCAACACCGGCATCCAGCAACTGCTTATAGATCGCTTCTGATGCCTCTAACACCTCTTCAGATTTACCCATGCTTATCAGCCCCAGCTGAAACGGAGCAAGTTCCGCAGGCCAGGAAATACCAGATTCATCATTGCACTGCTCAACCACCGCAGCCATCAATCGCGACACACCGATGCCATAACAGCCCATTGTTGCAACCGCACGTTTACCTTCCTGGTTCTGGAACATCACTTCCATCGACTCTGTATATTGCGTACCTAACGCAAAGACCTGCCCAACCTCAATACCACGCGACAACTCAATCGCTCCACCACACTTCTCACAGCTGTCACCAGCACATGTTTCACGCAGATCAACGAAGCTAACTGCCTCCAGATCACGCGCTATATCCAAACCTGTGACATGCGCATCTTTCTGATTGGCTCCGGCCACCAAACCTGCGGCATCTACCAAGCTATTATCCAGCAACACCTTACAATTCAAAGCCTGCGGCCCAACAAAACCAGTTACTCCACCAACAGACACCACTTCTTCATCGGTTGCCATCTCAACAGCATCTGCAGCAAGCGCATGAATTAGCTTAATCTCCTGCAGCTGGTCGTCACCCAACACACAGGCCGCCACGATTAAACCATCATTGTCGCCACCAGTGACATGATAAACCAGTGTCTTGAGTAGTTGTGATGTCGGCACAGGCAAGAATGCAGCCACATCTTCGGCTGACGTGACATTCGGTGTTTCAACAGTTTTCAGAGCAGCGCTTTCAAATGGCTGCAGCGCGCGTTGAGAGACTGCCTTTTCAACATTGGCGGCATAATCACAGCCTGAGCAGTGGGCAATCAGATCTTCACCCGAATCAGCCAACACATGAAACTCATGGGTTTTATTTCCACCGATAGAACCACCATCCGCTTCAACCGGACGGAATTTCAAATTAAAGCGTTCAAAAATGCGGCAGTAGGTTGCGAACATATTATCATATTCAGCATTCAGACATGCATCATCAGCATGAAAGGAGTAGGCATCTTTCATAATAAACTCGCGACCACGCATCAAACCAAAGCGAGGACGGATTTCATCACGGAACTTGGTTTGGATCTGATACAGATTCATCGGTAGCTGTTTATAAGAGCGTAACTCACGGCTAACCAGATCACAGATCACCTCTTCGTGTGTTGGACCCAGGCAGGATTCATGATCATGGCGGTCTTTAAAACGCAGTAGTTCAGGCCCGTATTTTTCCATACGACCCGACTTTTCCCACAATTCAGCAGGTTGCACCATCGGCATCAGCAGTTCCTGTGCACCAGCGCGGGTCAGTTCTTCACGCACAACCGCTTCAATTTTGCGCAGCACACGCAAGCCCATAGGCAGATAATCATACACACCGGAAGTAACACGACGGATATAACCAGCACGCAGCAATAATTTATGGGAGATCACCTCGGCATCAGCCGGATCATCACGCAAAGTAGGAATAAATAGTTTCGAATAACGCATGTCGGCAATCATAGCTGTGCTTTATCTATTCAGGTAGTCCTGCTTTCATGGATACAGCACCGCAAACAACAAAATATTATCTCAAAGCCAGCCTTAGCAAGTGGTCAGCTTTTTGATTCCTTCGCACATTGATGACACAAACCAAACATCACCAACTGGTGACCGGTCAGTGTAAATCCTTTTTCATGCGCTGCCGCCAGTTGTAATTGTTCAATGGTTTGATGAGAAAACTCTTCGATATGGCCACATTCAGTACAGACCATATGATCATGATGAGCTTTATTCGCACTTTCATACCGTTTTTTATCAGCCAGTTGAATCGAATCAATCAAACCCTGCGACTCCAGCGCTGCCAAGCCTCTATAGACTGTAGCAATGCCAATACTCTGACCTGCATCAGACATCGCCCGCGCCAATTCATCCGCATCCCAATGTCGATGCGAGGCATTAATAATATCCAGTATCGCTTGTCGTTGTGTTGTTAATTTGATCATGACATAACGATAATCGTTATCACTGGCCTGTAAAGCCCGAAGTTCGATACTGCAGCATGGCAATGATCAATTGTTGATTCTTATTGCGCTTATAAGGATCCGATGAAGGCACCCCTGCCGGGTGAGGTCGTTAAATTTAACCCACACTGGAAGATGGCGTAGCCTCACAGCCCTCAGAAATCTCAATACGTTCTTCCCGATTGACGGAGACTTCACGTGGTGCATCAATGCCAATGCGTACTTGCCCACCTTTCACATTCAATACCTGAATCTGAATATTATCGCCAATGGCTATCGATTCGCCTTTTTTACGTGTCAGAATTAACATGAATGTCCCTCTCTACACATTAGATAGACTAATATATCGGCAAATGCAAGATGAACATGAACAGCAATAGACGGGCCAACAAAACACGGCCTGACAAAGAGGCAGTGATTTTTTGTATTTAATCAGTAGATTCAGCACAGGGGCGCCAAAAAACCTGCATGGCATCATTCAGAATAAATTCAGGCAGGCGCTCGAAGCATTGGCGAACCAGAGAGGCATCCTCGGCTAAATTTAATATACGGAAACCCGCATCTCCGTGCTGGCGTGTACCAATGGCATCACCACTACCACGCAGTGCAAGATCAGCTTCAGCCAGTTCCAACCCGTCATGACTATGAATCATCTGATTGAGGCGTGCGCTGGACGAAGGCGACACCGCTTCTCCGGCAATCAACATGCAATACCCCTGCTCACCGGAACGTCCAACACGGCCTCTGAGCTGATGCAATTGCGCCAAACCATAACCCTCAGCCTGTTCAATAATAATTAAACGCGCCTCGACAACATTTACACCGACTTCCACCACAGTCGTCGACACCAGAACTGTGCTAGCTCCCGAGGAGAAAGCACTCAGGGCCTCATTTTTTTGTGTCGATTTCATGCGGCCATGCAGACCGGTCACATTGGCATCGGGAAAATAGGAGCGTAACAATGCGACGCGCTGATCTACAGAGACACCGTCCTCATCTTCATCAATTCGCGGCACGATCCAGTAGATGCGCCCATCCGCATCCAGAATACGCCGCATGCCATCAGCCAGTGGTTTCATTTTATGGGCTGCAATGACCCGTGTTTCAACCGGCTTCCGACCCGGTGGCATGCCACGCATGATGGTCAGATCCATATCCCCATAAAGCGATAGCGCCAGTGAGCGAGGAATAGGGGTGGCAGTCATACCAAGCAGATGCACTGCATGCTCACCTTGTTGTTTATCTGCCAACCCCCAGCGCTGACGCACACCAAATCGGTGCTGCTCATCCACCAGAGCCAACGCCAACCGATCAAACAACACATCATCGTTGAGCAATGCATGCGTGCCAACAACCAACAGCATCTCACCTGATGCCAACCCAGCCAGTATTTCACGCCGCCGCTTTGCCTTGCAGCTGCCAGTGAGTAAAACAACCCCAAAGCCCAATGGAGCCAGTAGCTCTTGCAGGGTTTCAACATGTTGATTGGCCAGCACTTCTGTTGGTGCAAGCAGTGCTGCCTGATAACCACATGCAGCCGCTTTGAGCATCGCCAGCGCTGCAATCCATGTTTTGCCAGCGCCCACATCTCCCTGCAACAGGCGATGCATACGGCGCCCACTATGCAGATCTGATTGAATATCATGCCATGCGGCTTGCTGAGCAGCGGTTAAAGCATACGGCAGCGTATCAAGTAACTGCTGGCTTAAATGTTCCTGATGCAAAGCATGGGCCGGACAATCCGCCTCTTTTTTCTTATGCCGCATCAGATGCAGATAGATGATGACCTCTTCGGCTTTCAAACGCCTTAATGCCCTTTCCAACGTTAGCTGATCAACGTTGTTGGGCATATGAACAGAGATCAGGGCACTGCGCAGTGATGGTAAATGACTCGATGCTAAATGAACGTCCAGTGGGCTAGAGGCCGTTGCAGCTAAAAGCGACAACACATGCTGAATAAAGCCACTCACTCGCTTTCCACCCAAACCGGCCACACTGCCATATTGTGCATGAAAACCGGGCTGAAACTGCTCTGGCAAACACCAATCAGGGTGTGACATCTGCCAAAAACCTTTCCAGCGTTCAGCAACACCGCGCACGGAGATCTCTCTGCCTTCACTAAGACGGGCATCATGCATCATGTAACCGGAATGAAAGAAGTGTAGTGAAATCTGACCGGAATCATCGGCGATATTCAAGCTCACCTGCCGGCTGCGACCATAACCACGCGCTTGTCTGCTCACAATGCGGCCAACTATACGGGCAGACTCACCTTCAATGAGTTGCGCAATCGGATGAATGTGACGGTCATCAATATAATTCTTCGGCAGATGCAGGAGAATATCCCCCATACAACGTATACCGCGCGCCATGAGCCGCTTTTGCAGGCTCGGACCAATACCGGGAATCAATGCAATCGATTGTGCAAACAGATCGTACATGGCCTTATAGTGAACGATGATCCGTGTGGGCTCAAGATGAGAATCTTCAGCAATAAAAAAGGGCTGCAATGCAGCCCTTCGTGAAAATCAGAGTTACTTACCGCTGCCTCTGTGATGTTTCTTTGCAGCCATGAACTCTTCTTTACTTAACAGCCCATCTTTATTGCTGTCCGCTTTATCAAAAAACTTACTGGCAGAGTGTTTATAAGACACTTTTTTATCATCTTTGGTAATAAAACCATCCCCATTTACATCCATACGATCAAACTTCTTTTTCGCATATGCTTTGCGTGCTTCTTTAAACTCTTCAAATGAGACTTTGCCATCTTTATTGGCATCCATCTGCTCAATGTAGTTACACTCTTTTTTCGCTTTAGTCGGGCAGACCTTGCCCTCTTCTGCATATGCCATTGCTGGCACGGACAGACACAATGCAGCAACAATAGACAGTGATGTATGTTTCATAAGCTCTCCTTTCAGGTGAATTGGTGGCTGAGTATTTCACCTATAAGATGAATAGTTGATGAATACCTATGCACTCAACAGATCATTGAATAACAGACGCACCTTGGCCATGCGCTGACGCAACTCATCCGGTGATGTGATTGATGCATGACGTCGCATCGTCTCCCACTGCGTCGCAGATGCATCACCGGGCAGCTTACCGATGGATGCCCACAGCTCCACACGCAATACATTTTCCATCTGACGATAATCAAGATAGGTATCAGCCAGAAATGCTGCAGATTGCTGCCAGGCTTCCGGTGCATCAGCGGGCAGCTCTTTCAGAACATCAATAAGTCGCCTTCTACCGGAACCAAACACAAGGCGGGCATATTGTGCCAAAAATTCAATATCAACGAGGCCACCAGCATCTTGCTTAAGATTGATCACTGCATCTGATTTACTGCCCAGATGATCCAGCATCCTGGCGCGCATCTCCATCACATCCGCGGCAAGCATCTGTGCATTACGTTTCTGGCCTAACACTTCCTGAATCACCGCTTCCACTTCTGCTTTAGCGCTTGCTGGGCCTGCTGCAGGGCGAGCCCTACACAAAGCCTGATGCTCCCAGGTTTGTGCTTCATTCAATTGATAATCATGGAATCCGGTCAAGCTGGTCACCAGCACACCTGAACTGCCGGACGGACGCAGGCGTGCATCAAATTCAAATCCAGCTCCAAAAGGCGGTTTGCCTGAGAGATATTGAATCATACGACGGCCAATGCGCTGAGCATGCTCACCCCGACTACGCTTGCCAACATGTGCTGCAGGCTCATCGTGCACCAGTACAAACACCATATCGAGGTCAGATACCAGGCCCATTTCCTGAGACCCGTGTTTTCCCATCGCCAATGCCACAAAGGGGAACTCTTCAGGCAAATCCATCTCAGAAAGACAGAGACGCAATACTGCCGACGTAGCTGCATCAGCCACATCCGCCAACCATGCCCCAATCTTCATCGCATCCGCCGTATGAGCATCAACAGCCAGCGCACAAAGCAAACGCGCCTGGTCCACCGACCTGCCAATATCAGCCAATGTCTGTTCCACATCATCAAAGCCATCGAGTTCATCAAGTTTGGCACAGATCTGTTTGATATCCGTGTCACTATGCTCCGTCATCAATGGCCACTCCAGCCACGATGGATCTTTAACAATATGGTCAGCCAGATAACGACTGGCGGATAACACACCAATCAACCAATCCAACACGCCCTGATGTGTTGCCATCAGATCAATCCAGGTCGCACGACCTGAGATTGAACGTATCAGTTTAGCGAATGATTCAAGTGCTGTGACCCCATTTTCATCATCCAGCCAGCGTGGCACAGCCTGCTCAAGAATACGCTCCACCTGCCTTCGACTACGCTCTGGCAAGGCCCCACGCGACAGGCATTCATCAACATGCTGTAGCGCCAGAGACATACGCTCGGCCCCAGCTTCACCCAGCACGTCAAACCCATCTCTTTTGCCGGATAACCAGCCCTGCTCCTCACCAGCCTCTTCACCCACCGGTTTAATATGTTTACGGAACGCGGTTTCAACAACCATCGCCTGACGCCGCATCTCTGCATCGACATTTTCAATGCCTGTGGCTGCCGTCAGATATGCACTGTAATCATCTTGCAACTTATGTGTCTGCTCACCGCGACGCGACTGAATAGCATGCTCCACTCTACGCCAGAAGCGATACGCTTCCTTCAGAAGCAACAGATCCTCTTCACCAATCGCTCCAGCTCCTTGCAACAGATCAATCGCCTGCATGCTCGGCTGCACACGCAGTGTTTCATTTCTGCCTGCATGCAATAGCTGCAAAGATTGGATGATAAATTCGATCTCACGAATACCACCGCGCCCGCGCTTAACATCAAAACCAGCGGCAATGCCACCACTGCCAGCCTGGCCATCAATGCGGCGCTTCATATCAGCAAGTGCAGCTACAGTGGTATAATCAAGATACCTGCGATAAATAAAAGGGACGATGCCATCCACAAAAACCTGACCCAGCACCATATCCCCAGCCACAGGACGCGCCTTAATCAGCATGGCACGCTCCCATGTCTGCCCATATTCGAGATAAAAACTCACCGTTGCATCAACATGTAAGGCAATCGCAGCAGCATCACCACCGGGACGCAGACGCATATCCACCGGCCATACCATGCCATCTACCGTACGCTCGCTCATCAAACGAATCAGCATACGCGAGACATGCATATAATATTCCTGAGCCGGTACCGATTGGCGCCCACCAGTAGTTGATCCCTCACCCTGCCAAACAAACAGCGGATCAACATCGGAGCCCAGATTAAGTTCACGACCTCCGAGCTTACCCAGCCCAATCACGCAGAATGATCCGCCTTCAATGCGACCATAACGTGGGCTCACCAACCGCTCTGCCATGCGCAATGCCTCATCCATTAATCCCGATGCAAGGTCAGCGATCGCGCGGCAGGAGAGATCCATATCACCGCGCAGCCCCATCTCCCACCAGATCAGATGGCGATGGCCTCTCTGTTTACACTTACGCAGATGTGCCAGACAGCCAACAAGATCACTGCCTTCATATGCAGGCACCCAGGCTTCGCTGCCATCCGGCAGTAATGCATTGTCCTGATCGACAAACAGGGCCTGTGACTCCGACTCTGATGCCGTGCGCATCAACATGCTAAATTGCTGGGAAATTTCAAAGACCCGCCGCACATCAGCATGCAACTCAGGGGAAGTTAGGTTAAGTATGGAATCAATCGGTTCGCTCATTGCATAAGTATAGCTCGACATGACAAAGTAAAAACCTTCGATTTATCATTCATCATGATAGTGAAAGAATACAGGCAGCCATGACCTCGTTATCTTATTAAGCCGTGGAAACAAACCATTTCGACACATTTCACAATAAATTCTAAATTCTTAAGAATGAATACCGATAGATATATAAGTAACACACAACTAAAGATACTCTCAAAGATCCGAAGGAGGTAACCATTGATGCAGCAGAGCACTGTTAAATTAACCGGAAGATCTCCCTTTGGCAGGGATTTTATTCGCAAGATGGGTAGGCACTGGATCGCAAATAATATTACCGCCAACGTACTTTTCTCCAAACATCCGGGCCCATGGATGCTACTGGAACATGATCACTTTCAGCGCTGGGTGAATTTGAGCTGCGATCAACACTTTGTCGTTCGCTGGGGTGGCTGGAAAAACCACTGAATCATCCAACTCCCATCTCAAACATCCACTTAAAAAGCAGCGCGCAAATCTTATTTATCATTTGATTAAAAAGAATAAGAGCAAAAAAAAGGCCACCCGCAAGGGTGGCCTTTTTTCATACGATATTATTGCAGTTTAGCAGGAGTAGTACAGTTCCATTTCCATTGGGTGTGGGCGCATACGAACTTCGTTTACATCTTCCATCTTCAATGCGATGTAAGCGTCAATCATATCATCATCCATCACGCCACCAGTTTTGAGGAAGTCGCGATCGTTGCTCAAGTATTCCAGCGCCTGCTCAAGACTTTCACAAACAGTAGGAATCAACTTACCTTCTTCCGGAGGCAAGTCATACAGGTTCTTATCTGCAGCTTCACCCGGATCGATCTTGTTAGCGATACCGTCAAGACCAGCCATCATCATAGCAGTGAATGCCAGATATGGGTTAGCTGTACAGTCCGGGAAACGCACTTCAATACGACGAGCCGGATCAGAACTTACAACCGGAATACGGATAGAAGCAGAACGGTTACGGTTGGAGTAAGCCAGCATTACCGGAGCTTCAAAGCCTGGAACCAGACGCTTATACGAGTTGGTAGAAGCATTGGTGAATGCATTCAATGCACGTGCATGTTTGATAATACCACCGATGTACCAGAGAGCTTCCTGAGACAGGTTGGCATATTTATCACCAGCAAACAGATTCTTGCCGTCAAGCCACAATGACTGGTGCACATGCATCGCAGTACCATTATCATTAAAGATTGGTTTAGGCATGAATGTTGCAGTTTTACCGTGTGCATCAGCTACGTTATGCACAACATATTTGTACCACTGGCACTTATCAGCCTGCTCAATCAACTCACCGAATTTCATCGCCAATTCGCACTGACCAGCAGTAGCTACTTCATGGTGATGGCATTCCATATCCATACCCAGGTCAGTCATGACCAATGACATGTCGTTACGAATTTCGTGCAGGGAATCAACCGGAGGAACCGGGAAATAACCACCTTTAACACGCGGGCGGTGACCTGTGTTTTGGCCGTCATACTTCTCATTTGAATTCCATGCAGCTTCTTCAGAACCGATTTCATAACCGGAAGCGCCCATCTCATTTTTAAAGCGCATGCTGTCAAAGATGAAGAATTCGAGTTCAGGACCAAAGTATGCTGTATCAGCAATACCAGCTGAACGGATATAGCTCAATGCGCGCTGCGCAACCTGACGCGGGCAACGGTTATAATCCTGACCGGTAATCGGATCAATAACCTGAGCAACCAATACCAATGTGGAAGCTTCAAAGAATGGATCGATATTCGCACTTGCTGGATCAGGAATCAGCGCCATATCGGAATTATTGATTTCACACCAACCAGCTACAGAAGAGCCATCGAAGGCGAAACCGTCTTCAAAGTTATCTTCACACAGCGTATGGGCGGGGAAGGTTACGTGCTGCCATTTGCCTTTGGTGTCCGTAAAACGAACATCAACAAAGTCGCACTCATTTTCTTTAAGTAGGTCAAAAACCTTTTGAATTGCGTCACTCACAATCGTTCTCCTTTCATATATTACTGAAAATCCCACCCGGCAAAAAATAGGAAGCGAGACTTTGTCACAAGCCACAAAAAAAGGCAATACAGTTGATCGCTCCAGAACCCTTATTAAGTCAACATAGCCCCACATCATTCGGAAACATTTTGCCGACAAGTATCTGCCCTGACCAAACAAACAGCATGCATGCTCAATGCCTGATAAAGCACCTGCATTGAAGCATTGACCCACCAGGCTAAAAAGAGAGAAACTAGCGCTGCGATCAAATTCCGGTGTAATATACGCGCAGCCTGGAACCAAGGCATATTAAATAGATACAAACAGGAGTATTGATGCAGCAGCAAGTTACCGTTATCGCCATTGAAAAACGTGATGCTATTGTGCGTGGCAATCGCGCCAGTGCTTGCGGTGGCTGTGCTGGTAAAACCTCCTGCAGCACAATGGGCTCATGGACGGAACGTTTCATCGAACTCCGTGTAAAAAACAGTGCCGGTGCAAACATTGGTGATCGCGTTGTATTGGAAGTACCTGATAGCGCTGTTATGAAAATTGCTTTCAGGCTCTATGCCCTTCCCATGCTGGCCTTTATATTGGCCGGCCTTGGCATGCAATCACTAGCTACATGGCTGGCCTGGCCTGAAGTAGAAGCCATTGCAGCACTGTCTGGTTTTGCTGCAGTAATTATTTATTACATCTGGTATAAATTCTATCTATCCAGCCATCAAAACAACCTGGATGTGCAGATGTTACGGGTGATTCATTGCGCTGCCCCCTATGACAACATTCCAGATATTCCGCTTCGGCAGGTGTCACCGTCGGATTGAGCAGTCTCAATAAAAAATCATTTTTTCATCTTTCATTCATCTGTAAGCCGTACAAATCGGCCTGAATAATCACAAGGAGTTAAGATTGAGTCATATCAAACGTCTGTTCCCAGTTTTATTTTTAATCACCCTATGGGGTTCACAAGCCAGCGCCATGCCGGAAAGTTTTGCAGATCTGGCCGCGGCCCAAGCTGATTCCGTGGTAAACATCAGCACAACCAAACATGTAAAAAAACGTACCCAACAAGGCATGCCTCCGGGACTAGGCTCTCCACATAACGGCACACCATTCGATGAATTTTTCAATGATTTTTTCCGCAACATGCCGCAGCAACAGCAGGAGAAGCATGCCTTAGGTACGGGGTTCATTCTATCTTCTGATGGCTATATCGTGACCAACAACCATGTTGTCGACGGGGCCGATGAAGTCATCGTCAAAATGCGCGATGGTACAGAGCACGAAGCGAAACTCATTGGTGCCGATCCAAAGATGGATGTGGCCCTGCTCAAGCTTAATACAAAAGGGCTCAAAGCTGTAAAACTCGGCGACTCCAAAAAGTTGCGTGTCGGCGACTGGGTAGTTGCTATCGGCAATCCATTCGGCCTTGAGCAGACTGTAACCGCAGGCATCGTTTCCGCCAAAGGGCGTGTCATTGGCTCCGGCCCTTATGATGATTTCATTCAGACCGATGCGGCGATTAATCCGGGTAACTCCGGTGGCCCGTTGTTCAATAGCCGTGGTGAAGTTGTAGGCATCAACACTGCAATTTTCTCACGTAGTGGCGGCAACAACGGCATTGGTTTTGCCATCCCAATCAATTTAGCGCGTTCTGTGTTGGATGAATTGCGTGAAACAGGTCATGTAACACGCGCACGTTTAGGCGTTCACATCACCGATGTGGATAAAGAGACCATGCAAGCACTGAAACTGAAGAACCGTAAAGGCGCATTGGTTCCACAGGTTGAATCAGGGTCTGCTGCTGACAAAGCTGGCATACTGCCAGGTGATGTCATCGTATCTATTGATGGTGAGGTAATAGATAAAGCCCATGATTTGCCAATTCGCGTAGCACGCCACACGCCCGGTGACAAAGTTAAAATCGGATTGATTCGTGATGGCAAGCTCAAGAGTATCACCGTCACTGTAGAAGCGATGACTGACCCTGAGTTGGCTAAAAATGAATCGTACAAAGACACCAATAAAGTACGCTTGGGCATGCTGGTTGAAAACCTCACACCTGAACTCGCAACACGATTGCAAACCCGCGTCAAAAAAGGTGCTGTCGTTAAGAAATTACAGCGAGGAATGCCTGCAGCAAGAGCTGGCATTCAACCTGGTGATGTTATTTACCGGGTCAATGGTAAAGATGTACACGATGTCAAAAGTTTCTCAAAACTGGCTGGCGAGTTTAAAGCTGGTGATGTATTACGAGTGATGCTGGATCGCCGTGGCGATCAAGTATTTGCCTTGCTTAAACTGCCGAAAGCAGAAGACAAATAGCCCGCACTATAGACCATGACAAAGCCCCACATTCAACTATTAAGTCGCAGAGAGTGTTGCTTATGCGAAGATGCCAAGCTGGTACTGTCCTCCCTCGAGCAGCAGGGTTTATGCTCCTGGGAAACGGTAAATGTAGATCATGATAAAACTCTACTCATTCGCTATGGCATGGATGTACCGGTGTTGTTAATGGATGGTAAAGAACTGTTCAGACATAGGATGACGGAGGATGCATTGAAATCAGCATTGGTGGAGATCAGCACATGAGTGATAGTTTAAGTGACGAATCATCAGGCAATAACATGAACAGAGAGACAAGCATGGCATCACGCTGGTTCATGATTCTCGCTTTGATCACTGGCATTGGCGTGGCAGTCTGGATGACACTTCCAGATGCTCCCGGATCTATGAGTAAGGGGGCTGTTGCCAGTGATTTTCAACTGCCAGATTTGGATAACAAGCTGCAATCACTACCTCAAGGCGAAGTGATCTTATTAAACTTCTGGGCCACATGGTGCCCTCCATGTCGTCAGGAAATCCCCTCCATGGCCGCACTACACGATAAATATGCAGCCGACGGCTTGAAAATCATTGCCATCTCAGTAGATAAACGCAGCAGTGATCTGGCCAAGTTCGTTGATGAATACAGGATGCCGTTCCAGGTATTGCATGACGCCGATGGTGCCATTGCACGTCAATATGGTGTATTCCGTTATCCCGAGTCATTTTTAATCGGGCGTGATGGCAAAGTATTGCATCATCTGGTTGGCGCGATGGAGTGGATGTCTGCCCCGGTAACCAAAACCATTGAAAGCATGCTGAGCGCGCCTTCTACTGGCAAAACAGCGGCTGGCGAAACAACAGCTGGAGCGGTGGATGCTACTAAAACGCATTGAAGCACTGCGTTTATGCTTAAAAGAACATAACTATCGGTACTACACACTCGATGCGCCGACCATTCCCGATGCAGAGTATGATCGTCTGTTGCGCGAGCTTGAATCATTAGAAGCCGAACAGGGAGAAACCGTCCCGACTGACTCTCCGACACAAACGGTTGGCGCTATCCCCTCTCAAACATTTAGAGCACGCGAGCATGCCGAAGCACTGTTGTCGCTAGCCAATGCTTTTGATGACGCAGAAGTTGAAGCCTTTGTGCAACGTATTGCTGATGGGCTTGGTGATGAGTTTGATCCAAACACACCGTTCATCATTGAACCCAAGGTTGATGGTTTAGCAGTCAACTTACGCTATGAACATGGCAGCCTGACAATTGCCGCAACACGTGGCGATGGCCGTTCCGGAGAAGATGTCACCGACAATATTCGCACCATCGCAGACATCCCCTGGCATATGAATAGTGGAGATATGGCTGTTCCGGACGTTTTGGAAATTCGTGGTGAAGTCTATATGTCCAAGTCCTCTTTCAGTGCATTGAATATTCGCCAGCAAACCAATGATGCAGCCCCATTTGCCAATCCGCGTAACGCTGCTGCAGGCTCACTCAGACAACTGGATGCTAAAATTACTGCTGAACGCAATTTAAACTTTTTTGCCTATGGTGTAGGTACAGGAGGCCGCGATCTGGCTACCAGTCAATCAGAGCTGCTGGATAAATTGCACACCTTCGGCTTTGCCGTACAGGAAACGGCAATGGCAAAAAACAGCGTAGAACTACTTGCCCGCTACCGGCAGTTGATGCTGCAGCGTGAAGCGATGCCATACGAAATTGATGGCGTGGTATATAAATTAAATGACTTCGCCATGCAGCAACGACTGGGAGCCGTAGCGCGCTCTCCTCGCTGGGCTATTGCACATAAATTCCCGGCCCAGGAAGTCGTCACCACCGTGAACGACATCATCTGGCAGGTTGGCCGTACCGGCGTGATCACACCGGTTGCCGATATGCAGCCGGTAGCTGTGGGTGGTGTGATCGTATCACGTGCAACACTACATAATATCGATGAGTTACAACGCAAACAGGTCTATGCCGGCGCAAGGGTCATTGTACGTCGAGCTGGCGATGTCATCCCGGAAGTAGTCAAAGCTATCGATGTCGATGAAAACGCTCTGTTCCCTGAATTACCGGCTTGTTGCCCTGTGTGTGAAGCTTCGCTATTTCGCGTTGAAGGTGAAGTAGCATGGCGCTGCAGCGGTGGCCTCTCCTGCTCAGCGCAATTGAAAGAACGATTGCGCCATTTTGTGTCACGCGGTGCAATGGATATTGAAGGGTTGGGAGACAAACTCATCGCCAAACTGGTTGATGAAGGCAAACTGGCGGATATTGCCAACCTTTACGAGCTTGATTACCAGACCTTAAGTGCATGGCAAGGCGTGGGTGAAAAGAAGATAAACAACCTGCAAACAGCCATAGAACAGAGCAAAACTCAAACCTTAGCACGCTTTCTGCACGCGCTTGGCATTCGCCATGTTGGCACAGCCACATCAGCAGCTCTGGCCGTACATTTTGGCAGCCTTGATACCATCAAAATCGCAGATCAAGAAACACTGATCAGCGTGCCTGATGTCGGCCCTGAAGTAGCAGCAAGTATTCACAGCTTTTTTGCCGAAGATCATAATATTGATGTCATTGAGCGTTTGTTGGCAGCAGGCGTCTCTCCAGAAGCCCCTCAAATGCAGCTGAATAATCATCCGCTGTCAGGAAAAACAGTTGTATTAACAGGCAGCTTTAGCGCCATTCAACGCAGGTCTGCCCAGGAACAACTGCGAGCATTCGGCGTGAAGCCAGCATCATCTGTATCAAAAAACACCGATATCCTGATTGCCGGAGAAAAAGCAGGCTCCAAACTTAAAAAAGCGGAAGAGTTGGGCATAGAGATTGCTGATGAAGAACAGTTATTGGCCTGGCTGGATTGGCAATAGCATTGCCACAGACCTTGCCAAGGCGAGCTTGAATTGTAACATGACCAACCTTATATGGAACTCGTTCAACACATCATCTATCGAGGTATAAACATTGGCTAATCCAACGCTTGACCTGAACAGCCTGACACTTTTTTCACGCGATGTACGCAAAGCACCACGCCTTGATCGCGAGGAAGAGACGCGTCTGGCACGTTTGTGGCGTGATCATGACGACCGCGATGCAGCACGTCAGCTGGTTGTAGCGAATTTAAGTGGCGTATCTGCCATTGCCCGTGAATATCGTCATTTTGGTCTACCTGAAATGGATCTGATTCAGGAAGGTACGATGGGGCTGATGCATGCGGTAAAACGCTTCGACCCGGAACGCGGTTTCCGCCTGATGACCTATGCATCCTGGTGGGTACGTGCGTCGATTCATGATTTTATCTTACGTTCCTGGAGTATCGTCAAGCTTGGCACCAATAAACTGCAACGCCGTATTTTCGCAGGCCTGCAAAAAGCCAAAAATGCCATTGCCGCTATTGATGGCCGCAAAGCTGATGAAGTTGCCTCTGAATATGGCATTAGCGGCAACGAATACCAGGAAACAGCCAATGCATTTCTGCAGCGTGATGTCTCTCTTGATGCCGAGAGTGATGACGGTGATGCCATGGTACATGGCCTGCCGACATCGGATGCAACACCCGAAGAGATCGCGCTAGAATCCAACTGGGAAAACCATCAAAAGTCGATCCTCCACACTGCCATGCAAACGCTGGCTCTGCGTGATCGCCAAATAGTTGAACGCCGTCATCTATCCGAAGAGCCGGCCACCTTGAAAGATTTAGCGGAAGAATTCGGTGTTTCCATCGAACGCATTCGCCAACTTGAAGCGCGCGCCATGAAAAAGCTCAAGGCCGCTGTAGCGCACTAATAACTACACCATTCCATCATCAGAGGCAGCCCGATGGGTTGCCTCTTTTCGTTTGGCCTGACCGCCCCCCAAATCACGTAGCTAAGCGCACATATTCACCATCTTCCTTCTTCAGCTGATACAGATAAACCGGCGTTTGATACAGATCATCAACCCGAATGGTATGGCTAGGAGAAATATCAGAAAAAGCAAAGGTACTACTGATCAACAATGCGTGAACATGTTGATCATCTGAGAGCTTCTGTTGCAACGCCTGCATGCCTTCAGGATGTAGATAACAGAGCAATAATGAAGAAGCAGAGAGATCCGCATCTAAAAAGCTGGATCGGTAAATTTTCACATGCTGCATGCGACACACGGCCACAACGATCCGGGAGTATGCCCATGGCAACCACGACAACTCATATCCAATCAACTGCCGATCAGGATATTGTTTTGCCATGGCAAAAAGCAATGTGCCCCAACCGGAACCAAGATCAACAATACTCCCGTCATTAGCTTGCTCACTGGCTTTCTGCACAACCAAGCGCACCTGTAGCGAACTCGGCATCGGTGAGATACCTGTTTTGAGCGTAAACCACAAAACAGAGACAATGCAAAAACTAATAACTGCAACCACAACAACTTCAAACACAGCCTCAACCTCCTTTCCCCAACTCAGGAATTCTGACTAATAGCAAGCAACAGCTTATATCCTTATCTCTGTATCAACAAACAGATTGCACTCCTCCTGCAAGCCAACCCTTGGAAAATGGGCGTTTTGGCCCCACACATTAAAAACCATCCTTTTCATTCTTTACTGATGCCATCATCATCCGCGGCAGAATGAAATTAGAGGTACTATCGGTGTCAGAGCATTATTTAGCACAGGAAATTGAAGCCAAATGGCAGCAGCGTTGGGAAGCATCAGGCATTGATGCCGTTGCGGAAGATGACGCGCGTGAATCTTATTATTGTCTGGTGATGTTCCCCTACCCATCCGGCAACCTGCATATGGGCCATGTGCGCAACTATTGCCTGGGTGATGCTGTGGCGCGTTATAAGCGCATGCAGGGTTTTAATGTACTCCACCCGATCGGCTGGGATGCATTCGGTCTGCCTGCTGAAAATGCCGCCATTAAACACAACCGTCCACCGGCTGAATGGACTTACGCCAATATTGATCAGATGCGCGTACAGCTCAAAGGTCTGGGCCTCTCTTATGACTGGAGCCGTGAAATTGCGACCTGTCACCCCGATTATTATCGCTGGGAGCAGTGGCTGTTCACCAAGCTGATGGAAAAAGGACTGGCTTACCAATCCAACGCAGAGGTCAACTGGTGTGACCCTTGCCATACAGTGTTGGCCAATGAACAGGTCGTGGATGGTGTCTGCTGGCGTTGTGATACAGCGGTTCAACGCAAAAACCTGAAACAGTGGTTTATCCGCATCACCGATTATGCTGAAGAGTTACTGACTGATCTCGATACATTGACCGGCTGGCCTGAAAAGGTTGTCGGCATGCAGCGCAACTGGATTGGTAAATCCAGCGGTGCCGAAGTCACCTTTGGCTTGGAAAACAGTGATGAGATCCTGGATATTTTCACCACCCGCCCCGACACCCTGATGGGGGTTACATATATGGCTGTGGCTGCAGCGCATCCACTGGCCCAGAAAGCGGCTGAATCCAATCCAGAACTGGCTGAGTTCCTTGATGAGTGCAGCAAGATCTCCACCAAAGAAGCCGATGTTGAAACGATGGAAAAGAAAGGCATGGCCACTGGTTTCAACGCAGTGCATCCCATCACCGGCGAACTGGTACCTGTTTGGGTCGCCAACTTTGTGTTGATGGCTTACGGCACAGGTGCTGTGATGAGTGTGCCTGCCCATGATGCCCGCGATTTCGATTTTGCGAAAAAATACGGTCTGCCGATCAAGCAGGTCATCCAACAAGCCGATGGCATCTGGGATATCGAAGAGGCTGCATTTACTGAAAGCGGCACCCTGATCAATTCCGGTGAGTTTGATGGTACACCATCACTACAAGCCAAACAGGACATTACTGCATGGCTAACAGCACATGAGAAGGGTGAAGAGCGGACCCAGTATCGCCTGCGTGACTGGCTGGTATCGCGCCAACGTTATTGGGGGGCTCCAATCCCTGTTATCCACTGTGATGATTGTGGTGCCGTACCTGTACCGGAAGATCAGTTGCCGGTTGAACTGCCAACACATCTGCAACCTACCGGTGGTGCTTCACCTCTTGGTGACTGCGAAGCGTTTAAACATGCAGACTGTCCAACCTGCGGCAAAGCGGCTGTGCGTGAATTGGATACCTTTGATACCTTCATGGAGTCATCCTGGTACATGAACCGTTACACCAGCCCGCGTGATGCGGATGCCATGGTCAATGCCGATGCGATAGCGCGCTGGGCGCCAGTAGATCAGTATATTGGTGGTGTGGAGCACGCCGTATTGCACCTGCTCTACGCGCGCTTTTATCACAAACTGATGCGTGATGCCGGACTATTCACGGCAGAGCAAGGCGGCAATGAGCCGTTCAAGAATCTGCTCACACAGGGCATGGTCCTTAAAGATGGCACTAAGATGTCCAAATCCAAGGGCAACACGGTTGATCCGAAAGCGATCATTGAACGCTTTGGTGCTGATACAGCACGCCTGTTCACACTCTTTGCAGCCCCACCGGAGAAAGAGCTGGAGTGGAATGATGCGGCCGTAGAAGGATCATACCGATTCCTCAAACGTGTATGGCGCTTGCTGGAGAAACTCGATAACAGCGAAGGCGCCGATGATGCCGCCGCCGTAAAAGCAATTCGTCTCTCCATTCATGCCACCATCAAAAAAGTCACCCTCGCCTTTGAGCAGGGTTTTGCGTTTAATGTTGCCATTGCTGCCCAGATGGAGCTATCCAATAGCCTGCAAGCCTATGAACCAAAGGGTAAAACAGGTGCTGCAGCGTATCGTGAAGGCCTACAGGCTCTCGCCACGATGCTCGCTCCATTCGTACCGCACTTTGCATGCGAGTTGGGAGAGAAGCTTGGCATGCAAGAGGTCGCTGTGATCAGCGCCTGGCCGGAAGTGGATGAAGCAGCCCTCGTACAGGATGAGATCACCATCGGTGTACAGGTACAGGGTAAACGCCGTGGAGAAATCACTATTGCTAAAGATGCAACGCAAGATGATGCCATGGCTGCTGCGCAAGCAGATAGCTCTATCGCCAAATGGCTGGAAGGCATGCAGATAGTAAAAGTAATTCTTGTACCGGGCCGTTTGCTGAACATCGTGGTGAAACCGGCGTGAGAAAACTGTTCTGGCTGCCCTGCATGGCCCTGCTGCTGACTTTGTCATTGAACAGCTGTGGTTATCATCTGGTCGGTCATGGTGATGATGCAAACGGCGCTATTCCTTCTGATGTAAAGGCAATCAGCCTGATTGGCAATGCCGATGCACAGCTGATATCCCAGCTGCGTCAGCGCCTGCAATCAGACCGCTATGCCATCATTGATGCCAACGACATTAATGATAAAGCAGCTCATGCCATGTTACACATCAATCTATCAGCGCTAAGTTTCACCCCTTCAGCCTATGATGCATCAGGCATTGCAACGCAATATCGCATGGTTTTCACGGGTTCACTCATGCTGGTACGCGAAGGTAAAACAATCTGGCAAAGCGGTGCTATTTCCCGCCTGGGTGATGTCTTTGTAGCAGGGGGGCCGACCAGCATTGAAGCATCTCGTGAACGCCTGTTAAAAGATCTGCACAAACAGTGGTTAGCTGATGCGGTGGGCCGCATACGATCCGGATTTTGAGCCATCACCAATGCGTCTGAACCCTGATCGTCTGTTACCTGCAGCGCATCATCTCTATTACCTGTTTGGTGAAGACCATGACGCCATGTTTGAGGCCGCTGAATCACTGCTGACGGCTGGAGATGATGCCCATCGTATGCGCGTGGACATCTCCGAGCTTGCCCGCATCGAAGAGGCGTCAAAAAATCTGGGACTGTTTGGACCATCCCGGTGTTATGCCCTGATACGCAATGCCCAATCCGCCAATCCGAAACAGTCAGCACATCTGCTTAAATTATTGGATAGCCTCTCTGATGAACACCGTTTGATTATTTGTGCACCCGGCATGGATTGGAAAAAAGCCCTGCATAAAAAGATGAAAACAATCTCTTCCCTGCCGCAATGTGAATTTAACCTGCCCGATGAAGCAGGCTTCAAACGCTGGTTGGATCTTGAGCTTAACAAGTCCGGTCTGAACATCAGCCCTGATGCTGTGCAGTGGATGGCCGAACGGCTCACTGGCCTGCGCCTGGCTGCTCGCCAGATGATTGAACGCCTGCGCTGGTATGATGGTGGTGAAGGCAAAGAGATGGGGCTGGATGTAATCGGTGAATTGCTCGGTGAGCGGGCTCCGGGGGCACTGGAAGATTGGTGCCATGCGGTTGCCATGCGTCAACCAGAAGCGATACAGCTGGCGTCACGTTTGTTACATGATCAGCAAGTGGCAGAAGTGCAGATGGTCTCCTGGATCGGTACGCGTATACAGCAAATCCTCATGTACTCCTGGTTTCAATCCCAGCGTGATAGAAACCCGGTGCAAGCTGCAAAAATATTTGGTGATGCCCGCCAGAAGGTCGGTAAAGAAGCCGCCTGCTGGCGCGGCTCTGAATTAACTGCTGCCATGCAACGTATTGTGCAGGCCGAAAAGCTGGTGAAAGGCGCCTCGGTTGAAGATAAAACCATCGTCATTGAAAACCTCACTTTGGATCTGATTGATCAGCAGCGTTTAATACCGGCATGAGCAGCTCCTCCGCTTCAACAAACTGGATATCATTTGAACGTCAGCATGTCTGGCATCCCTACGCCAGCATGAAGTCACCTATCCCTGTCTACCCCGTCAAACGAGCAGAAGGTGTATATCTTGAGTTTGAGGATGGACGGCGTGTCATTGATGGCATGTCTTCGTGGTGGAGTGCCATTCACGGTTATAATGTACCTGAACTCAATACAGCTATTCAGACACAAATAAAAGATATGTCGCATGTGATGTTTGGCGGTTTAACGCATAGACCTGCGGCACAACTGGCTGAAAAGCTACTCGAAATCGCACCATCGAATATGAACCATCTGTTCTTTTCAGATTCAGGTTCTGTATCAGTGGAAGTCGCCATGAAAATGGCACTGCAGTTCTGGCAAGCTACAGGCAAACCTAAAAAGAACAGACTGCTGACCATTCGTTCAGGTTATCATGGTGACACCTTTGGTGCGATGAGCGTCTGTGACCCTGATTCCGGCATGCACCATCTCTTCTCCAATATTCTGGCTCAACAGCTGTTTGTCGATGCTCCCACGGCCACATGTGATGATGAGTGGCACGATTCACACATTGAAGCGCTTGAGTCGGCGGTCAAAAAACATCATCACGAATTGGCGGCAGTCATTCTCGAACCCATCGTACAGGGCGCCGGTGGCATGCGTTTTTATGCACCTGAATTTTTACGACAGGTACGAAGACTTTGTGATGAGTATGATCTCTTGCTGATCATCGATGAGATCGCCACAGGTTTTGGGCGTACAGGTGCCATGTTTGCCTGTGAGCACGCGGATATCGAGCCTGACATCATGTGCATCGGCAAAGCACTGACCGGTGGTTACATGAGCCTTGCAGCCACCTTATGTTCAGCACATGTGTGTGACGGTATCCATAACGATGGTTCAGGTGTATTGATGCATGGCCCAACATTCATGGCCAACCCATTAGCCTGTGCAGTAGCTCTTGCCAGCATTGAACTGCTACTCGCCTCAGACTGGAAAATGGATGTCGCCAAGATCGAAGGCCAACTGAAAGCCGAGTTGAATGTCTGCCGTCAACTCGATGCCGTTGCCGACGTGCGCATCAAAGGTGCAATCGGTGTAATCGAAATGCATCAGGCCATTGATGTCGAACTGGTACAAAAAGAATTGATCAATCTCGGTGTCTGGCTGCGTCCGTTTGGCAAACTGCTATACACCATGCCACCGTTTATTATATCCGGCCCACAGCTCAGCCGGATCACATCAGCCATAACGCAGGTCTGCGCAAAATATTAGCTATGCGTTTCAAAGAATTAAGTGGCTCATCCCACTGCTGCCTCACTTAAAATATTTTGTACCCCAGGGCACCCTCTCTGGCTACGCCATTCACCTTGTCATACCCGGCTTGATCGGGTATCCAGGAAACCGTTGAAAAGACTGGATTCCCGCCTACGCGGGAATGACACCTATAGATCAAGCGGGCTCATTTTCTGGTTTTAAATTCACGCTCTGCTTGGCTGAACTGTTGCAATGTGTATCTATGTTAGAGATCGAGGGCTTGTCCTTTCTTGCGTGCCCAAGAAAGAACGAACGATAATTCAGCAGGATAGCTGAATTAGACGTCTGAAAAGACGGGGGGAACGCCCTGAGGGCTAGGACAGCCCGAATCAAAGCCGCCCCGTTCTTATGAATAAATCCTATCGCGCGGCGGGACAGCGCCGCTTGCTCCCATTCGGATTCCCGATCACACACACAAAAAAAAATGGCGCGCTACACTGCTTTGATCCGTTTTGTGTGTTCATGATCGGCACGCTACTCGCGAGGGAGCTTGGTTTTCTAATCCCGCTTCGAGCTGCGCCTGAGAATTGATTATTCAATGGGAGCAGTGCGCAAAGGGGCAGGAGCCCGTTTGGACGAGCTTTAGCTCGCCCGCAGGGTGAGGACCATGGACGGCCAATCGTTTTGGAAGGTTTTAAGCTCACCGATAGGTGTGAGAGCCACAGATGGTTCAAAGCAAAAAAGTTTTCGCCCCATTGAATGATTGATTCTCAAGATAGAGCAGGTTGGCGGGCACCTTTCTTTGGTTCGTTTCTTTTGTGCAAAAGAAATGAACGACAGGCCTATACCGTCAACTTTTCAGCACATCACAATCCGTCGCGGCATGTCTGTGTGATATTCTTGCAAGTGACATAAAGCGGTCATAAGCAGACCTTCGGCACAATGGCTTAAAAAGCACCTTAATCTAGAAACTTTTATATTTATACCATCCCATCATTTCCAACTTATCAATGGAGAGGCCAAACCAGCTAGATATCCATAGTTGATAAAAAGACCTTACGACCAAGTCACCATCATCAGTTATAGATAAGTAACTAGTGATTTCCGATTTTGTTGTTGCAGATTCGCCATTACCTCCCCATGGACGCTTAGAGTGAATAACAAGCTGCCCATCAGAACAAGTGCCATTGATTTTGCGGCGTAATTCGTTTCGATATTCTGGTGGCACTTTCCCATATTCCTCAACAGATTGAAGGCGACTGCCATGGTAAGTT
>Ga0316202_10000512_pt1 | contig 41650 bp, 37 predicted proteins | sample 3monrhotite_MG_FD_204934 | JGI IMG/M metagenome (GOLD analysis project Ga0316202, IMG submission 204934) | Microbial mat bacterial communities from mineral coupon in-situ incubated in ocean water Damariscotta River, Maine, United States -... | ecosystem: Environmental > Aquatic > Marine >...
GTGAAATTTACATGCGATTCTGCTGAATATTGCGGCTGGTCTCCGTCGGTATGAGAATTGCCGTAAGCTCATCATGTGGCATGGGGCGGGCGATATGGTATCCCTGAATGTATTCACATCCCATGCGGCTTAATTCATCCTGTGATATTTGGTCTTCGACCCCTTCAGCAACAACTTCCAATCCCAGGTCATGTGCGAGGCTGACTGTGGCGCGTACGATTGATGCATCGCTTTCATCTTTCGCCATATTCAAGATAAATGATTTGTCGATTTTCAGTTCATCGACAGGCAATTGTTTTAAGTAACCTAACGATGAATAACCTGTTCCAAAATCATCAATAGAAAGTCGTACACCAAGATTGTCCAGATTGTTTAATAGTTTTTTAGCATGCTCCGGGTCGGTCATCATCGCTGTTTCCGTGATTTCCAGGCAAAGTTTATCCGGAGCGACATCCCAATGATTGAGCAAATTGGAGATTTGTTTTCCCAGCGTTTCATCATGCAGGTTTCGTGCAGACAAGTTAACTGATACGGTGAGATATTTCCCTGTGTCACGCCATTCAGCACATTGTTTTATGGCCGTACGTAATACCCAGTCAGTGAGCGATTGGATCAGGCCGGTTTGTTCGGCGATTTTAATAAAAATATCGGGAGGGATGAATCCTCGTTGTGGGTGTATCCAACGGGCCAGCGCTTCAACACTGCCAATTGTATTATGACGTACGTCAAATTGAGGCTGATAATACAGTTGAAGTTCTTCATTGTGTATGGCGTTGCGCAGGTCATGTGTTAGTTGTAGACGCTCAGCACTGTTGTTTTTTTGGCTGATATCGTAAATAGCGGAATCAACCGTCATTTTTTTCGCTTTGTGCAAGGCTGTTTCTGTTTTTTGAATCAATTCTTGTGCATTGTTTGCATGCTCCGGGAAAATAGCGATACCCAAAGTCGCGTGTACGTAGAGACTATGGCCGTTGATTTCATAATTGGGTTCAAAGCTTTTCAGCAATTTGTGTCGAATGTTTTCGGCATTATCAGTGGCAGTGTGTTTTATCATTACAGAAAACTTGTTTCCGCCAAACCGACCGATGTGTCGTGAGTCCTTAAGGGTACGCTTTAAGCGCAGAGTAACCTGATTCAATAAGATGTCCCCACTTTTGTGACCAAGGCTATCGTTGATTTCTTTGAGCGCATCAATATCAATCAGGCAAAAAAGTAGTTTTTCATTGTTGACTTTGGCAGATTCCATTGCTTGTTGGAGATAGTGGCCAATGGCTGGCCTGTTGGGTAGTTTGGTGAGAGGGTCGTGATTGGCGAGGTGTTCCAATTGTGCATTTTTTTCACTGATTTGCCGGAATAGTCTGGCAAGCAAAAGTGCAGCCCAGATAGAAATCCAGATACTGACGAGCAGGGTGATACTGAGGGGAGTTCCGACATACCTAAAAAATGTCGAGACACCACTACTGTCTCGGAGATGGGTATTTGCAATAATGTAGGGACTGTTAAGTATTGGGTCTGCGGACCATAAATACTCCTGTTGGCCAATAACAAAACTGCCTTGTTGTACTTTGTTAGTGTTGGATTGGGCCAAAAGCTCTGTTAATAAATGTTTGCCAAGATTAAATCCCCCTCCTGGCAGTATTTTTTTCTGTGAAGCATCGATAATGCTGAAACGGTTATCGCTATTTTCGTGGTGTGGTACGGTGCCCCGAAGTTGAGCCAGTAATGGCTGCGATTTATCCAACATTTTGATCAGGTGTTTATTGTTTTGGTGTAAACGTACTTGCTCAATGTGTTGGGTGTATTCACGTGCACTGATGTAGGCAACAATGCTGAAGATACTGACCACCATTAAACTAATGGTAATAAATGACAGTATCAGTTTAAGTCGTAGTGACATTTGTCGTGGCATTCATAACGGCACTTATTTTCGATAAGTGCTGATGCCCGCAAGGGCATAAATCGGACAGGAGCGTAATGCTGCGGCAAGAAGATTAACGATACCAAAGATACCTAATAACCAACGTGCCATGTCATTGCTGATGTGGCTCGTGTCGATAAAGCTAATGTAGATCAACGCGACACCAATGAGCACACGCACGGTAATGTCAATATTGTGAAGATTTCGTTTGATGACCATTGTGTTTTTGAAGTAAATCGCAGCTCATTGTCAGAAATATCGGTTAATGTCAGTTTTGCTTGCCTGTTTCTAATGGCTGGTTTAAACAGTGGTTTTATCTAGCCACGAGCCAGCAGACATTTTCCTGCAAGGAGGTGATTGATGTTTGTTTATTTATTGCTACCAGCTTAACGGTGTAAAAATGGGAAAACTTTAATTTCTTAATGGGTTGTGCAGACTGTCAAGGTGCGGGTGTGCGGGGGAAAAGCTTCTCAGGATTAAGAATATTATGGGGGTCAAAAACCTGCTGAATATCCTGCATCAGGCGCAGTGTCGGAGGTGCAATTTCACGGGCGACAAATTCCCGCTTTACCAGGCCAATGCCATGCTCCCCGGAAAGAGTACCCCCCAGTCCCAGTACCAGTGAAAATACAGCATCAAGGCAGGCTTCAGCGCTGGCTAGCTGACGGGGGTTGTCGGGGTCTACCAGTAGATTTACATGGATATTGCCGTTGCCAGCGTGGCCAAAATTGACAATGGTGACTTCGTGTTGCCGTGCCAGCGCTTCCAGTCCGCTTAGTAATGCCGGAATTTTTGAAACGGGTACCACCACGTCTTCGTTGATTTTTTTGGGTGCCACGTTGCGTAGTGCAGGTGACAGTGATTTGCGTGTGGCCCACAGCGCCTGAATTTCTGCGGCTGTATTGGCGGTTTTCAAACTCAGCAGGCCTTTGGTCGTGGCGGCCTGACTTACCGCATCCACCATTTCCACCATGGCTGATGTCGGGCCGTCTACCTCGATCATCAACAATGCGCCTGCTCTTTCGGGCAGTTTGGCCGTAGACACTGCGCGTATCATGTCGATGGCTGCACCATCGATGAATTCCAGTGCACAGGGCACCACCGGTTGCGCCATTATGCGTGATACTGCTTGCGTTGCCGAGTCAATATCAGCGTAAATTGCTTGTAAAGTACGTTTGGTTTCGGGCAGAGGGGTGAGCTTGAGTGTGGCTTCGGTGATAATTGCCAGAGTACCTTCAGAGCCGATCAACAGGCGCGTGAGGTCGTAACCTACCACGCCTTTGGTGGTGCGTGTGCCGGTGCGAATTTCTTCTCCGGTGCCAGATACTGCGCGCAGCCCCAGAGTGTTTTCCCGTGGCGTGCCGTATTTTACTGCCCGTGGTCCTGCGGAATTGTAGGCGAGGTTGCCGCCCACCGTGCATACCGTCGCACTGGTGGGGTCTGGTGGCCAGAAAAAACCATGTGCCGCTGCGGCATCCTGTACTGCCTGATTGGTGACGCCGGGTTGCACCACCATCAGCCGGTCGTCCGGTGAAATTTCCAGAATGCGCGCCATGCGTTCGGTGGAAAGCACAATACCGCCGCTAACGGGCACGGTCGCTCCGGTGGTGCCCGTGCCGCGGCCACGGGCAACCAGCGGAATTTTGTCGCGATAACAGCACTGAACAATGGCGGTGATTTCCTCGTGGCTGCGAGGGAAGACCACCAGTCCGGGCAAAGCCTGTTCGCGACTGTTGTCATAACCATAGGCCAGCCGGTCGCTGCTTGCAGTGAGTACTTGATCTGCGCCCAATAATTGAATCAGCGCCTGGGTAACATTAGCGGGGATGTCCATTACAGGGTTTTACAGATATTCAAATACCTTCACCACACGCTTCACTCCGGAAATATTGCGAGCGATAGTCGCTGCCTGATTGCCGATTTCTTTTGTCACCAGTCCCATGAGGAATACGTTGCCATTTTCGGTCACTACTTTAATACGTGTAGCGTCAAACCCTTTGGTGGCGATCATTTGTGTTTTTATTTTTGAAGTAATCCAGGTGTCGCGGGTGCGTGAAGAAAGCCCAGTGAGGTCTGCGACATGAATTTCATTGTGTACGCGACGTACTTTGTCGAGGTGGCGTACGATATTCACCACCTCGTCGCGTGTTGCCCGGGATAGTGCCTCGCCCGTCAGCAGCACGACACGATTGAAACTGGTGACGTTGATGTGCACTCGTTTGGCCATTTTGGCATTGGCATAAATGGCATCCTTGGCTTTGGTTTCAATGATTTCATCATCAATCATGGTTTGATTACTGCGTTTATCGTGCGCAACACTGGCACCACCGGCAGCGCCAGCTACCAGCACCGGGGCAACGCAGCCAGCGCTTAACGTGATGGTGATGATAGCCAATAAAATGTATAACAGTTTATCTGGTTTCATGGCGTTCTCGTTTTGATGTTTGTTTTTAATGGGCTCAGGCCTGAAAGGCATCGATAATCCAGTCAATGGTTTGTTGTCTGTTTTCAGTGGTGAGCGCTACCACGTCAAAACGACAGTCATTTTGTGCCGCCTTGGGGTGCTGCTGTAAATAGTGTTCGGCGGTCGCCAGCAGTTTTGTCTGTTTACGCCAATCAACGCTTTCTGCGCTGCTGCCAAAACGGTCATTACGCCGGTAACGCACTTCCACAAACACTGTGGTGTGCTTGTCTTGCATGATCAAGTCGATTTCGCCACGTTTGCACAGATAGTTACGTTCCACCAGCGTCAACCCTTGGGCCTGTAGGTATTCGCAGGCGCTAGCTTCGGCCTGTTTGCCTGTTGCGGCGCGTTGGTCATTTTGGCGGATTTTGCTGAACATCGCAGTGGCTTGGGTTTATGGGGGTGGCGGTGTGTCTGAATATTCGTTGAGTAACTGCGGCACACCATGTTCAAACTTCGCCCATAGTAACCGCCGTTGCAGGCGATTGGCTACGTCCAGATACAAGTCGCCGGTTTTTCCGGGATAAAACGCTGAGCGATTGCGCCGCAGGGTATTGAGTTCACCGATTACCCGATAGGCATCGACACCCAATGCAAAGAGGCGCGAATAGCGTTTGCTGGCATTGGGCCAGATCGCTTCGATGTCGGTTTTGAGAGCATGGGTGGACTGCTCAGTGTGCAGCGTCCATGGCATGTCGGCGAATGTCACGCCGTCCATATCTCTGTCCATATCAGCGTTGATATTGCCACTGTAACTGTGTGAAGTGGCATATACCGGCACTTTGGGTGCGTGGTGAAAACGTAGTTGCGGACGAATCAGTCGTGCCTGTCGAGAACCGGCAGCCATAAAAATAAAATCAATATCCTGTCGGCGGCGAGGGATGAATTCCAGTTTTTTACCCAGCAGTCGACGCAGGGTTTTGTGCCGCTGTTCGCTTTCGTCGACATTGAGCAACAGACGGATCGGTAGTGAGTAGTCACTTTTTTTGGCATTGTAGGTCTGTTTTTCCACCACATGTCCGCCGAATTGCAACCAGCGCTCGCTGAATGCCTTGGCCACCCGTGTTCCCCAAGGGGATGAAGGAGTGATGATTGCCGCACGACTGTAGCCGTCCAGCCAGGCGCGTTCGGCGATTTGCTGGGCCTCTTGTTCTGGTGACAGGCTGAGCTGGAACAGATTATCAGGCAGACCCTTCGCCGCGTTTTCGCCGTGTTGTTCACTATAGTTGAGTGCCAGCACCGGTACGGGCAATTCATCGTGTGTGGCCAATTGATTGACGGCGTCTTTGTTAAGCGGGCCCACCACAAATTCGGCGCCATCATCGACAGCTTGCTCATAAATCAGATCAATAAACGTCGGATCATCGCCTGTATCGTAAATGGCAATACTGGGCACTACGCTGGCGGGCGTACCAAAAGTAGACATGCCGAAGCTGCCGACGGGGTTGTCGATGTTTTCCGAATCGGGTGAACTCACGGGTGTGCTGTCGGGCTGCGCGTAATAGGCCGCGAGAAAACCGTCACGCACCGCGCTGGCAGCCCTGGCAAAGCGATTATTCAGTGGCAGGATCAGCGCGATTTTTTTTGGCAGGGGCAGCACCCGGGGGCGCGCCAACAGTACTGCCGCGATAATGTCATCCAGCGCTGGATGAGCGGGATAACGTTCGTGCCAAGTGACCATGTCGGCACCGCCCTGCTGGTTGTCTGCCATTTTGCTGCCAAGTTGAACCAGTTCCAGCCAGCCATTGAGGACATCGAGTGGCCCGGTGGTTTGCTGGGCTTGCAAGGTAGCAGAGGAGAGGCTTTGCAGGGTATTGAGAATGGCTTCCTGATTGGCAAGCACGGCATTCGGGTCATCGAGCAGTGGTTCCAGCAGCACTCGCTCACGAGCGGATTCCAGGTGATTGCCCAACTGAGCAAAGGTGGTGGCACGCAGTTGGTGGAAACGCCGTATGTTTTCTGGGCTGGTTTCCTCCATGGTTGTTAGTAGATCTTCTGCCTGATTCAGAGACACCAATGCCGTGTCGGGCAATTGTCGGGCCAGAGAAATGTTGGCGGAAAGCAAGGTGTGCCGAAGCTGTAAGCTCGTTGAGAGTAGGGCTGTGTTAATTTCGTTGAGCAGCTGATGGGCTTGCGGTACATAATTGCCCTGCATCAACAGTTCAGCGGTGCGTAGCGTATAGTGCTCATGTTGTGGTGAAGGGGCTTCGGCAGCGAGTTTGGAATAAGCCAGCGCCGCATCAAGGAAGCGACCATCGGTGACCATTTGCTCTAGCGAGGCTGTGTCGGAAGCCATGCTGTCCTGTTGTTCCTGCTCATCCAATGGTACGCCAGCACAAGCCACCAGCAGCAGAGCCAGCAGGCCGGGCAGGATTTGTTGGCGCAGTTGTTTGAAACTTTGTGTTAGATTTCGCATGGGTGGGAAAGTATGTGGATGAGGTGAAGCAGTGTCAATGAACGAACGAGTGGAAGCGGGTGTTTTATACGTAGTGGCGACGCCTATCGGCAATCTGGCGGACATCAGCCAGCGTGCGTTGGCGGTGTTGGCTGGGGTGGATTTTATCGCCGCGGAAGATACTCGGCACAGCGGACGCCTGTTGCAGCATTATCAAATCACCAGTAAAACCCTGGCCTTGCACGATCACAACGAGCGTGACAGGGCACCGGATGTGGTGGCGCGTTTGATGCAGGGCAAGAGTGTGGCGCTGATTTCTGACGCAGGTACTCCGTTGATCAGTGATCCTGGTTTTCACCTCGTGCGTTTAGCGCGTGAGTCGGGCATTAAAGTCATGCCGGTACCAGGGGCCAGCGCGATGATCGCTGCCCTATCGGCAGCAGGACTGCCGTCGGACCGTTTTGTCTTTGAAGGTTTTTTGCCATCAAAAAGTACTGCGCGCAAAAAACGCTTGGAAGCAATGGGTATGGAAACACGTACGCTGATTTTTTACGAAGCGCCGCACCGACTGTTGGACACACTCGCCGATATGGTGGCTGTGTTGGGTGCCGACCGTCATGTGGTACTGGCGAGGGAGTTGACCAAAACCTTTGAAACCATCAAGAGTGATGCTGCGGCTGCGTTGCTCGAATGGGCAAGTGACGACCCGGATCAGCAAAAAGGGGAAGTAGTGTTGTTGGTCGCTGGAGTCAGCGTCGCAGAGGATGATGTGCCGGATGGTGAGGCGCAGCGTATTCTCAAAATACTCCTTGATGAATTGCCTCTGAGTCAGGCCAGTGCGTTGGCTGCGAAAATTACCGGTGGCAAAAAGAAACCATTGTACCAGTTGGGGCTGTCGCTGGCTGAGCTGAAGGGTAATGCCTGATCGGGATTTACAACTATAGTTCGAGTATGGGTGGGCTTCATCAATGCGTTGGCCAGCCAAGTGAATTTTCCAACAATGACGTGCCGCTGGTGGTTGATTATGAAAATCGTCTTCTTTAGCAGCAAACCTTACGAGCAAAGATTCTTTGACGAAGCCAATGAAAAGTTTGGTTTTGAGCTGGTTTATTTTGCGCACCATCTGTCCCAGCATACAGACCTGAAATCACTGTCTGCCGATGCCGTGTGCGTATTTGTTAACGATATACTCGACCATGACGTTTTGTCGGTCCTGCAACAACAGGGCATCCGGTTGGTGGTATTGCGTTGTGCCGGGTTTAACAATGTGGATTTGCTTGCCGCAGAAAAACTGGGGATAAAAGTCGTGCGGGTTCCTGCTTATTCGCCCTACGCAGTGGCAGAGCACACGGTGGGCCTGATGTTGTCCCTCAATCGAAAAATTCATCGCGCCTATAATCGTGTACGGGAAGGCAACTTCTCGTTAGAGGGATTGTTGGGCTTTGATATGCAGGGCCGGACGGCAGGAGTGATAGGCACCGGGCGTATTGGTTCTCTGGTGGTGCGTATCCTGTCTGGCATGGGTTGCCATGTGTTGGCTTATGATCTCCAGAAAAACGATGAATGCGTACAATTGGGGGCAAGCTATGTGAACCTGCCGGAGCTTTATGCGCAGTCCGATATTATCAGCCTGCATTGCCCGCTGTCTTGTGATACTCATCATCTTATTAATGCCGCTGCGCTGGCACAAATGAAAGACGGTGTGATGCTGATTAATACCAGCCGAGGCGCGGTGATTGACGCAACGATTCTGGTGTCGGGGTTGAAGTCGGGGAAAATTGGCTATCTGGGTCTGGATGTTTATGAACAGGAAGGTGACCTGTTTTTTGAAGATCTGTCCAACAACATTATTCAGGATGATGTGTTCGAACGGCTGGTGACCTTTCCCAATGTACTGATCACTGGGCATCAGGGTTATTTCACTGCGGATGCATTGCGTAACATTGCGCATACCAGTCTTGCGAATGTTCGTGCGCTGGAGCAGGGGCAGGTTTGCGAAAATGAGCTGACGGCCACCGTGTTGCGTGGCGCCTGCCGGTAATGGCATGGGCGTCCTGAGCGGGTTGTTGATCCTGTTTGGCAAGCGTCATGTCCAGCCGACAGCATCTGTATTATCACCGGAAAGTTGGCATGCTGAAAATGTCAGTACTGTTTTCACATCACTCAAAACGAGTGCCGATGGATTAACAAAAGCCGAAGTCAAAAACCGCTTGGCAATACATGGGCCGAACCGGCTTGCTGAAGTAAAAAAACGCAGCCCGCTGCTGCGTTTTTTCTGTCAATTCCACAATGTGCTGATTTATGTGTTGATGGCAGCGAGTATTGTTACTGCGCTGCTGGAGCATTGGCTGGATGCCAGTGTGATTCTTGGTGTGGTAGTACTGAATGCATTGATCGGCTTTGTGCAGGAAGGCAAAGCTGAAGATGCCTTGCGTGCTATTCGTAAAATGCTCTCACCTAATGCCATGGTGTTGCGGGATGGACGGCAGTCAACTGTCTTGACTGAAGAATTGGTACCCGGTGATGTTGTTTTATTACAGCCTGGCGACAAAGTACCTGCAGACTTGCGTTTGTTTCGTGTGAAAGGTTTGCAAATTCAAGAGTCAGTGCTCACCGGCGAATCCCTGGCCGTGGAAAAGGTCACCGTTGCTGTGTCGCAACAAGCGGTGGTTGGCGACCGTCGTTGCATGGCCTATTCCGGCACCCTAGTGACTCATGGTCAAGGACATGCAGTGGTTGTAGCCACGGGTGCGCAAACCGAGATTGGCCGTATCAGCACCCTAGTGTCGGAAGTGGAATCGGTGACAACGCCATTGTTACGTCAGATGGCACAGTTTGCTCGCTGGTTGACGGTGGTTATTTTAGGGGTTGCTACGATTACCTTCGCTTTCGGCGTGTTGCTTCGGGATTATCTGCTTACGGAAATGTTTCTTGCCGCCGTCAGTCTGGCAGTGGCGGCGATTCCCGAGGGCTTGCCAGCTATTATGACCATCACTCTGGCGATGGGAGTGCAACGTATGGCACGACGCAATGCCATTATTCGCAGGTTGCCTGCCGTTGAAACCCTGGGAGCGGTGTCAGTCATCTGCTCAGATAAAACCGGCACCCTGACCCGCAATGAAATGACTGTACGCAGTATTGCCACGGCCGATCAATTATTTACCCTGAGTGGCACGGGTTACGATCCTCACGGAGTTCTCTCAGCGGTCAATCAGGCAGTGGAAAAGGACGTATTGCCTGAGCAACAGCCGTTGTTGCTGGAAACCCTGCGCGCGGCAATGCTGTGCAATGACGCGGCACTGGAACACGTTGATGACGAATGGCGGGTACATGGTGATCCCATGGAAGGTGCATTGCTGGTAGCCGCTTTAAAAGTAGGGCTGGATATTGATGTTGAAGCCAGACAATACCCGCGTACTGATCTTATTCCTTTTGAGTCCGAACACCGGTTCATGGCGACATTGCATCACAGTCATCGCAGTGAAGCCTTTATTTTCCTCAAAGGCGCGCCGGAGCGGGTACTGGAAATGTGCGCGCAACAAAAAAATATGGCAGGCGAAGTGGCGCTGGATAAACAATACTGGCTGGCCCGTATTGAAGAAATGGCGGGACAAGGGCAACGTGTGCTGGCCATCGCCGTCAATGCCGTCGAGCACCAACAGGTGGAGCTGTCGTTCGACGATGTGCATAACGGCCTGAGCATGCTGGGCCTGTTTGGCCTGATTGATCCCCCGCGTGAAGAAGCCATTGCAGCGGTGCAAGCCTGTAGCGAAGCAGGCATTCGGGTGAAGATGATTACCGGTGACCATGCCGCCACTGCCCGCGCCATTGCCCGGCAATTGCAACTGGTTAACGCTGATGACGCCATCACAGGGCAGCAACTTGAGCGGATGAGTGAGACTGAACTACGTCAGCGGGTACAGGAAGTAGACGTGTATGCGCGGGTGAATCCCGGTCACAAATTACGTCTGGTCAAATTATTGCAGGAACACGGCAGAATCGTGGCTATGACCGGCGATGGTGTTAATGATGCGCCAGCTCTGAAGCGAGCCAATGTCGGCATGGCCATGGGCCAAAATGGCACTGAAGCGGCAAAAGAGGCCGCTGAGATGGTGCTGGCCGACGATAATTTTGCCTCCATTATTCATGCCGTGGAAGAAGGGCGTACTGTTTACGACAACCTTAAAAAAGCCATTTTGTTTATTCTGCCCACCAACGGTGGTGAAGCACTGATCATTCTCGCTGCCATTGTGTTGGGTTTTCAGCAGTTGCCACTGACGCCGGTACAAATACTCTGGGTGAATATGGTGACGGCGGTGACTTTGGCATTATCACTGGCCTTTGAGCCGCCAGAAGCGAATGTTATGCATCGTCCACCTCGTGACGCCCAGGAACCGATGTTGAATGCTCATCTGCTGTGGCGCATTATTTTTGTGTCATTGATTTTAATGGGAGGCACCTTCGGGCTTTTTCTCTGGGAAATGCAGCAGGGAGCCAGTATCGAACATGCGCGCACTGTTGCAGTGAACACGTTGGTGATGTTCGAGATTTTTTATTTGTTCAATGCCCGCTACATTACTGCTCCGGTATTGAATCGTGCCGGGTTCACCGGCAACCCCTATGTGTTGATGGCCATTGCCGTGCTGATCGTTTTTCAGTTAGGTTTCACTTACTTGCCATTATTGCAAACGTTGTTTGGTACGGTGGCCATTGGTATCGATATCTGGTTACGTATCGTATTGGTTGCTTCCACGGTATTGTTTCTGGTTGAAATAGAAAAGGCATTTTTGCGATACAAACAATGATTTTGTTAAGAGTGGTTATTATTACTCATTATCAAAGCACACTATTTTTATCCATCGGGTCATTCAGTTGCATACCCAGTGTATTTTTATTCAGAAAACAGGGTGAGTTTCACTTTTCGGTTTTTATCAACCGAAGCTACAGGGTTTAGTTGGTGGCATGTTCGCTTTCGCCTGCCCCTGACATTGTTGGTACAACGTTCCTATTCTTAATGCTCGAGGGTGATGCCCCAGGAAACAAGCGTTCCAACATCCTGGGCTGCGAGGTCGCGCACGCGGAGTTTCCAGCTACCACTCATGGGTTCACCAAGGATATCGTTGAGATCAGGTGTTGATGTGGTGTCGTATAACCGCTTGATGTTGTTGTTTGACCCACCTTTATTATTGTGTAGCCGCACAACCTGCCCAGACGGAGAGAAAAGGTCAATCTGAAGATCGCCAATATAGGTGTGTACAATGTCAATATTGACGGTGATATTTTTAACTTCACTGTTCTGCAGGATCTGAATCTCGCTCGATGTTCCTTGGGCATCGGTGTCAGGAATTGAGAGGTTTGGGTTTGCGTGTTCTGTCACTGCGGTAGAACGACGCAGGTATCCGGCCATAAAACGCCAGCGTACAAGCCTGCCGACATCCTGGGAAGCTTTATCAACGATGGTGATTGACCAGTCTCCGCCCACCTCACTTCCTATCAAGCCTGCCAACTCAGGCAATGTTGCGCTATTGTACGTTTTCCGGAGGTCATTGCCATCTGCGCCTTCGTGGCGATGTAATACCACTTCGGTACCATCCGGGGCAACCAGTGAAACCTTTAGGTCGCTGATCCAGCTGTGGATGATCTCTACACTCACAGAAAGATTTGTGATTCCACCAGAGGGTTTGATGTTCAGAAAACTGGTGACACCATTGGGATCATTGTCAGGGATGAGTACGTTTGGAAATGTTTCAGCTTCGGCAATCGGCTGATTTCGAGGTTCTCCGATTGTGAATGTAATGTTGTCGCCAGCGGTGCTGATTTCCGAAATAACAAGACCGGAGTCTGTTCCATTCCACATTCGGGATGATGGCGTTGTTACATCAGAGACGGCTACGCCGGGTGCGTTACTAAAGAGGTCAGTGGCATCACCAGCATTACGATTATTTTCGAGATCAAGACTGCCGTCAGCCTGAAGGAGGGCGCATTGGTAATGTTTGTTTCGGGTGCCGTCCTGCCATTCGTTGGAACCCAGTGTGTCGCAATGGTAAACAGCCAGGCCACTCGACGGAAGGTAAGCATCCAACCTGAGTTGGCTACGGTTTTCAATGATGAAATATTCATTCGGTAGCACGGTTTCGTGCTTCCAGACAGTATTATAGCTGCCATGAGGGACCGTGATTGTGTCGGATGAGCTGAGAATATGCACATTGTCCACCCAGCCAGCGAGTTCACGTAAGTAACCGCACACGGGTGAAGGGGTACGGCGTTCATTGAGATGATTGCCAGACCCCATGAGACAGTAGCGGCCGATACCCTGGCTTTTTTCAAAATCGCCGTCGCGCTTACCATAGTCATACATGTCCGGGAAGCGACAAAGCAAGTGCCCATTTTCGTGGCAAATTGTTCCGATTCTCAGATCAACCGCGTAAGTTCCGAGTCCGGTGAGTTGGTAGTAATGCGTGCGGATTGCGCCGTATTGCAATTGTTCAACAGAATTATGGGGCCAAAGGTTACCGTTATATTGAGAGTCTCCGGCATAGAGAAAATTGATGGCATCCACTATTCCCTCTCCTTGGGAATCGAAATCTGCGAGATTGATATTAAACTGGTCAACAGCGATATCCAGTGCTTCTTTAACCAGCAGGTTGTTGATGTAATGACTTCGTCTTTTGGGTAATTTTACCGGCCCGATAATGGTATTGACGTAATTGAGTTTGCCGCTTGAGACGATTTGAAAATATTCATTGACCGAACAGAAGTTTCCGTTTGCATTATAGTTTTCGGCATTAAACATGTCTTCGACAGCTGCACGAGAAATGTTCGTGGTAACATCGTCAAAGTCAACAATTATAGTCAGTCCACGAATCGTTCCCTGGTGTAGTTTTCGTCCTTCCAACAAGCCATCATCCGGCCCTATGGTGCGCGTTGCACTCGAATCCGGGGCGGCTTCCCGTGGACGGAGGCGGTTATAGTTCAGTTCGAATTTTTCATTGTAAACAGCAGGTTCTTCTTTGAGGTGTTTTCTCAATCCGTCTGGCAAAAGTTTGCCAATAGGAACACCGCTTGATACAAATCGCCCTGATGCAAGTAATGCATAACAGTAGCAACCATGGTCTTTGTCAAATACAACAGTATATCCATCAAGTGTTTCATATCGGGCATAAAATTCGTCACCAAAAATGTTCAGTTGAATATCACCACCTGTGTGCTGCCCGCATACGATTGTATCGCCGATTAGAACGCTCATATTTTTACTACCTCTAAAACAGTGATTGTGTATCCTGGCCTTTGTTGCACTGGCCGACAGCAATATCTGAGGAATCGTTCCATGTGTTCAGTATAAAAAGCTACCCGCAATATTGCGGAATGCTGATACCACTACAGAATAGGGCAGAAAATAAATTTCCTGTGTTGCCCATTGAGCATGGTTGCTGGTGGAGTCATTATAAAAAGTAATGTGCCATTTATTACCATTGTCAAACATATTGGGTTTTGATGAATTAGCCTGTGCGGTACTACTGAGTAACAAACTGCCAATGGCAATCAGTTTCATATGTTTCTTAATGATATTCATTTTAAGTTTTTCTGAATTAAAATATAACTGCAAGTATCCATATTTTTTTCAGGTGGCGGATGTTTTTCCGCGAGGACATACTAGTGTATGTGAGATCTGGCTGACTTGGTAAATATTACATTTTTCTGGCGTGAATTAAAGAACTAAAAAAAGGAAACAATTCATCTGGATAATGCGTTTAATCAAGCTATGATCATAAAAAATCTACAATATGTTATTGTAAACGAGGTAGGTATGGGCGCAGGCTTTCTGTCTGATACTTTGATTGCTACGGGTATACCGACGATAAAACGTTAGGTTATGCTTCAAAGCATTCAACAAGCCATGCACCAATGTCGATAATTTCTTCGTTGCACACGTTGTGCTCCATGTCATAGTTTTTCCAGTGAACGTCATAATCCAACTCTTTCAGTAACAAGCAGGATTTTTCTCCATATTCATATTTTACGACTGGATCACGGAGTCCATGTGCCATAAAGACAGGTACGACTTGATTTTCCATACTGCGTTCATTGCTGGTTGTTTTGTGCAATGGCAGGTAGGTAGACAGAGCGCCGATACCTGCAAGGGGGTGCATGTGGCGTAACCCCGTGTACAGTGCCACGGCCCCACCCTGGGAAAACCCCATAATGACAATGCGTTGTGTAGGGATGCCTCGTCGGTTTTCATTTTCGATCAGCGAAGTGAGTATTTTTCGAGAAGTGATGAGCCCTGCTTCGTCTTCGTGATCAAAATCGTCTAGTGAAAAAATGTCGTACCAGGAGCGCATTGCGTAACCACCATTACAGGTAACGGGTTGCACCGGTGCATGGGGAAAAATAAAACGGATGCTGAGCGAGTCGGGTAATGATAGTTCGGGGACGATGGGAACAAAATCATTGCCATCAGCACCGAGGCCATGTAACCAGATGACTGACGCATCGGGCGTGGCACCCATTTCGATTTCGATGGGTGGATCTATGAGTGCATTAATCATGTGCCGGTCACCAGATTAATGGTTTCACCGGATTGCTCGCTCAGGCTTTTGTTGAGCATGGCAAATAATTCCAGTTCGTCCTGTTTCCAGCAATCATCATCGGCGTGATAATCAAAATGAAAACCTCCGGCGCGGGCAGCGACCCAGATCTGTAGAGTGGGTGCCTGACGATTAATAATCACCTGAGAGCCATTGTCGCACTCTATCGTCAATATGCCGCCGGCAAAATCCCAGTCCAGTTCGGCATCGCATGTATCCAATGCATCTTCAATGGCCGACAGGGTATCATCGACTTTTTGGTTAAATTCATCTGGGTTCACTGAGGTTCTCTCCTTAATGTGATATTGCTACCCGTGCTGTGTTTCTTACGGGGGGGCGTTTATAATGAGCATCTTCTTGTGGGGATTATTCATGAAATCTTGTTGGGCGCAATATTTACTTTGGTGGGTGCTTGCGGTACTGGGTGCAGGCAGCATGTTGAGCGCATGTGGTCAAAAGGGTAGTTTGGTGCGGCCTGAGGTGTCAGCCGAGCCCACTGATTCGATTGAATATACTCGTGGTGATTGAGATTTAGGTCTAATTGCATGCCCCATCCGCTCCATGGCTGAGCTTTACCTGGCCATGAAATAGATAGGACGCGCACTTAAGCCTGAACCCTAAACGGCATAGAAACATTTAAAGACAGAGCAGAAAAAAACCATGAATTATTTTGATTATCGCGGCGGGCACCTATTTGCAGAAGAAGTTGATCTGCGTCGTATTATCGATGATGTCGGCACACCGTGTTATGTGTATTCCCGCGCCACGCTGGAGCGTCACTGGCGTGCCTTTGATAGCGTTTTTGCGGAATATGAACATCTGATTTGTTATGCCGTAAAAGCCAACTCCAATTTGGCGGTATTGAATATACTGGCCAGATTGGGTTCTGGTTTTGATATTGTCTCGGGTGGCGAGTTACACCGGGTGATTGCCGCAGGAGGTGAACCGTCTAAAGTGGTTTTTTCCGGTGTAGGTAAGAGTACCGACGAAATGCGTTACGCGTTGGAATTGGGTATTCGCTGTTTTAATGTGGAATCTCTGGCCGAGCTGGAGCGGCTCAACGAAGTTGGTGCTGAAATGGGTGTGCGCGCACCGGTGTCGATTCGGGTGAACCCCGATGTGGATGCAAAGACACATCCCTATATTTCAACCGGGTTGAAAGAAAATAAATTCGGTATCGATATTGAACATGCTGAGGCTGTCTATCAGCGCGCTGCTGAATTGCCACACATCATCGTGCAGGGTATTGATTGTCACATTGGTTCACAGCTCAGTGAAATCTCCCCCTTTGTGGACGCGTTGGATCGTGTGCTGTTATTGATTGATAAACTCGTGGCTCAGGGTATTAACCTGCGACATATCGACATGGGGGGTGGTCTTGGTATTACCTATCGTGATGAAGTGCCACCGAGCCCTGCCGATTACGCCGCAGCAATTTTGGCACAGCTGAAGGAACGGGGGCTGGAAATTGTTCTGGAACCAGGGCGGGCTATTGCCGGTAATGCGGGTATTTTGTTGACGCAAGTGGAATACATCAAACCGGGTGAGGCAAAAAGCTTTGCCATTGTGGATGCTGCAATGAATGATTTGTTACGGCCAGCTTTGTATGGTGCGTGGCAGCATATTATTCCACTTGAGCCACGTGGCGATGATGGTCATAACAACCATGCTGGTGTTTACGATGTGGTGGGACCGATTTGTGAGACCGGTGATTTCCTGGGCAAGGATCGACAGCTCAATATCGAGACAGGTGATGTGCTGGCGGTTTGTTCAGCGGGAGCTTATAGTTTCGGTATGAGTTCTAACTATAACTCGCGACCACGGGTGGCCGAAGTCATGGTGGATGGTGAGCAATACACCGTAGTGCGTGAACGCGAAGCCTTGGAAGATTTGTGGAGAGGCGAGACGATTCTCCCGGACTAAATGAAGGTGCAACCACCGCAAGCTATTTTGGCTTACGGTGGTATATTAGCTGATGGGTAACTTAATGCTCTACGGTGATACGTCGGGTTTGCTCGGCTGTATCACGTTTCGGGATACTGATCTCCAGCGAGCCGTTACGACTTTTTGCGGTAATGCTTTCGGCATCTGCGGTATCGGGTAAGTTAAAGCGGCGATGGAAACTGCCGTGTGTGCGCTCAATGCGCTTGTAACCTTCCTTCTCTTCTTTGTGTTCCTCATACCGCTCACCTTTGATAGAGAGCATGCCATTTTCCATATGCACCTCAATGTCATCGGGTTCAACGCCGGGTACATCGGCGATAATCAAAAATCGGTTATCTTCCTCCTTGATATCAACGGCAGGTACCCAGTCGCTGGTCGCCATGCTTGCACTGTCGTCATCAGTGTCGAGACGAGGATCAAACAGGCTACCCATTTCCCGTTGTAACTGTTGGAGTCTGCGCCAGGGATCATATTGAATAATGTTCATGATGTTCTCCTTTCTCATTGGCTTGCATGGAGTGGCTGATACAGTTCATAGCCGGTTAAAAAATCACACCTTCTACCCCGAACATAGGGGTAGAAGGTATTGAATCAAGGGGGAGGAGAAGGTTTTTTCTGTCTTTAGAAAAATTGAAGCAGACGGCGTGCAATAAAAGCCTAAATCTCAATCGTTACGGGTATATATTGGCGGTCAAGCTATCGCTGAGTTAAGAAAACTTCTGCTGGTTTTGAAAGCGTATTTTGGCATAGTTGAAAATAAGGAGCCTGTAGCGAAGTATTGAGAAGTGGATTCAACAGATTTAGTCTATTTCCCAGTTATTATCCGTGGCACTGAAACTACCGTTGTTGTCTTCATCCCAACGACGGGCTCCGGTGTGGCTGATTGTCATTATGCCATCGCCGACCTGAGGGCCCGCCGGTGTGGCAGTCAGAGTGAACGTGGTTGCGTTGGCAGTTGAGATGGTCAGGTTGTAAAAAGTTGTGCCGCCATCAACGGGCGACCTGGAGGAGAATATCCAAGGGCTGCCGGTGTTGGCGGGAGAGACTTGAGTGCCAGCGGCACCTAAGTATGAACTATTGGTGGTGAAGTGTCGTTCCATGGCATTGGCAAAACCCAGCAAGGCGCCTTGGGCATCGGCGCGACGTGATTTTGTTACGGAGTTTTGGTAAGCAGGGAACGCAATGGAGGCAAGAATGCCGATAATCGCAATAACGATCATCAGCTCGGCCAAGGTAAATCCTTTCATCGACGTGAGTGGATGCCGGGTATGCGTGTGTTGTGTGGGCTGGATAAACATGTTTTTACCTTGTGCTGTTGAGTATCTCTCGTGTTGGGCAGTGAGTATCGCCGTAGCGTCGCTTAACTTCAATGCATGCGTATTCGCAATTATGGTGTGCAGCCACCAGCGAGCAGTGGGCCGCCAATCAGTCGTGGGCGTCCAGTGGGGCGAATTTGTACCTGACGACCAAAGGGTTCACCCCGATCATCGCAGATGGAAAAATCGGCATTGACAGCAATGCTGCTAGTGCCATCACCATTATAGGTGAAGGTGTTGAGGGTATTGGCAGTGAGTATGGTGGCTGTGCCGCCGATAGCTTGGCCTACCTTGATGAGGGGATCTCCGGCATTGAAGGCACCACTGCTATCAGCATCGACAAACACTAACCAACCTCCTGTCCACGCATTTCCGGCACCCACACAAGTAGGGGTAGGGGCATTGGGGTTGCTGCTACTGCACAACACTACGCCAGTTCCCCGTTTTGCTGCCTCACTGCGGGCAATGTTGATATCAGTAACCAGGCTGTTGGTTTGTGTTGCCAACCGGTTATTACTAATGGTGGTTTGAAAGCTTGGTACCGCCACCGTCAGCAAAATGGCAGCAATGGCCATGGTGATCATTAACTCAAGCAGTGTGAAACCGGTTTGCCCACCGGGTGATGCTTGCCCGGTGGGATAACAGATCATGGGTGTGTTGTGCATATGCTCTGTCCCCGCTTATTTGATCTGACGCCAGGATTGACGACCAATGGTGCGCCCAAAGGCGTTACCGCGCGCTGAGTCGGTGTCATCGGTGGTATCCGTATAGTTAATGTTTGAACCTCTGACACTATCGTTCAGAATGGCAGGAGCACCAGTAGGTGCACCACCCTCGACACGGCGACCGCTGCCCGGAGCATCGACGATGTTGCCACTGCTGTCGGTGTGGGAAACCTGATCGGAATCATCGAAAATACCATCACCGTTGAGGTCAAAGGGTGACTCATCTGGGCGGCTGCCGTCGAAGGCATCCACTTGCATAACCCAGCCAGAGCCGTCCGGGTTGCATTCATCGCCGCTGGGGATCAGGGTGACGAACAGCACGGTACCACCCAATAATATCGGGCGATAAATAACACGTTCGCCGGGATCGGGTAGCTCCATATACCAGCCATGATCGCTGCTGCTTATGGCATTGTCAGTGGTGATGCGAATGTCGCAGGCGCCTGTCGTACCATCAAGATCGGCACAGGAAGTGTTCACAAACGTTTCTATTTCCTGTCTCAGCAAGCTGCTGGAAGGAACACCGGTGACAGCGCTGCCAGCATCAATTATGCCGTAGAAGGTTTGAACTGGTGCACTTGTGATGTTGTTGTCTGCGCCTTCCAGGAATTTACCGGTGCCGAAGTAGACCATCAGATCTGTGCGGTTTTCGGCAAAACCCACATCCGCTTTGGCGGTGATGGGTTGGGGGTTGCCGAGGGAATCTTTGGCCACAAACAGTGGAGCAGGACTGCCGCCATGGGAGTAGGCTACGTCCCATGCGCTGCTGGCGGTGTTTTTGAGGTCGAATTTCCACATATTGCCCAGTAGGTCACCGGCGTACACGTAGTCAGTGATGAAATCACCATCGATATCCACCGGTGTCACCGTGGCCAGACCATTAGGGTTGGCAGCGCTACCTGCTTCGGTGTTGATTTTGCGAATCACCGAGCCGTCTTCGAGGTCCACAATGTACAGTACGGCATGGCCACTGGCGCTGGCGGTACCGTCGGGCTCAGTGTTGTTATAACCATTGCCGAAAATGGCGGCCCACCTGCCGTTATACAGGCGCACGATGCTGGGTTTGCTATAGCTGTAGCCCAGAGCGTACTGCATGTCAGCATCGGCATCAGTATCATTGTTGTCGGAGAACTCCCACAGTACTTTGGTTCTGTCCATGATGTCTGGGTTAGTGACATCCAGGGCGTAAATAGCCTGACCACCGCGGTTGAGGCCTCCCACCAGTACTGTGCGCCATCTGCCATTAATGAAGGCATCGGCTACGGTGGGGGAACCGTCCACATAAAACTTGTGGCTGTAAGTAGGAGAGGTCAAGGCGCTGAGGCGTGGGAAAACTTCGTTGGGGATGTAGGCGAGCAGTTCCTTGCCCGTGTCGGCGTTGAAGCCGTGCAGCATGCCATCGTTGCCGCCTACATAGACCATGGGTGCGCGCGGACTGGTTGCGAAGGTGTTGAAAAAATTGGAGTAGGAAACGCTATCTTCCGGCTCTGTTACGCTACCGTTCCAGTTATCCGGGTAACGCGCCCGTGGATTGCCCACGTAAACCGGACTGGAGTTGACCATATCACCGAGGATGTGGCTGTCGCCATCCTCGTCGACGCGGTTACGGAAACCGGTGACACTGTTGCCACGCAGGAAGCCCACGCGGCTATTGCCGAAGCCGTCGTAGTTGCCACTGGCGTTTTTGTCGAGCAAGTCCTTTTGAGCCGGAGTGATGCCAGCCGTCGTGAAGTCCAGGCCACCACCAGACCCGATATTACCGTTGTGGGTAAAAAATTTACGTGGGCTTAAACTAAGTTGCGCCTCTGCCGACCAGACGGGGGGAAATATTTCACCGATGGCACCGAGGGCCGGGTCGCTATTGATAGGGTGAGATTTGAGGTCTCCGGTCCAGGTACCGGTATTAAAGGTAGAACGGATCAGGTTGGTGTCCGAGCTGATCTGGCCACTGGTGAGCGCTGCAGCACTGGCGGATACACCACTGCGGGCGATGATTTCGTTGAAGGCAGTGGCCAGTTGGGTGCTGAGGTCCAGCGCATTAGTGACCAGGAAGTAATTGTCGGGATCACCATCGCCGTTTTCGTCCCACTCGGAGGCAAGGTCGGGCAGGTCGTTGGCCGTTGCGCTATTTTCCTGAAAGCCACCCCATTTGGCGGCGTACCACAGTGGGTCTTTGAGGAATGTGGTGCCTGCGCCTGCGGCTCCAGGGGTAAAGGTGTGTGAGGCCGTTACTGGCAAGTCCACTCCGCCAATATTGGGATTGTCCAGAAAATAGTCTACCGGCGCTGTACCACCAGCGCGCACATTCAGGTAAGGGCCATCAGCAGTGGTGCCAGAGATGATATAACCTATATGCATGACGATACAGGCAGAAGAGTAAGGGATTGCCATGTTAATAGTTACCGTGCCATCGCCATTGACCGTGTACTCGTATTCTGCGATAGCATCCATGTCGTGGTCAGCGCCCTGTTCCACATCTTCAAAATTGATGCGGAATTTACCGTAGGTGGGCGTGAGAGTTTCCACATAAAAATCCACAATGGTGTTGGTCGCCTGGAAGTCACCCATGGCCGAACTAATGCCCAGACAGCCGCCGACGGATTTGGCAAATGGCACTAGGGTGATAGTACCGCTGGCCACCGGGATTTCGATATTAGGTAATGGTGAGGCTAACGCTACTGAGAAAGTATCAATTTTTTGGTCACCATCAGCTGAGTTGATGTCGTTGATGGTGCCGTGGTAGGCGACACTGGCCGAATAATAGCTACCCTGCTTAGTGGGTTCTTCTGGCGCTAAACCACGAATATTGCTCAAGGTGGTGACCATTTTACTGGTGGGTGCGCTGTCAGAAACTGCGCCAACCTGGCCAATGAAGTGGTTGCCAATGACATCAGGTTCATTGCTGGTGATCGTGTCGGCCAAAGCGGATACGTCCAGGCCACTGATATCGCCGCTGAAACTGCCGAAGAAGCTGCCCGGCAATTGATCTGAATCATAAGATGGGTTGATGTCCGCGATCACAATCTGGAACGGCTTGGCGCAGGAAGAGAAACCGCTGCCAGCAGTGTCATAGGGATCAATCCAACCGGGTAGTGGCAGGCCCAAATTAGCATCATCGTTGCCGGAATTGGCAATACTGAATGCCGGGGTAGGCGATGCCTTGCCAGCGAAATAACGCATGCCTTCATACATCATTTCAGCAACAGGATTACCCCAGTCGGTTATTTCGCCCTCATTCATGGGGCGTGTGGTAATCCATGCACCAGGCCAGCCAGGCGCATAGTCTCTACTTCCATAACGGAAATTAGCAATTTTCAAGCGGTCCATGGAGGCAATCACACCGATGGTAGCAGTATAGGTACCATCATTAGCGTTGATTTCGTCAGTAATCGAACCCACATTTTTACGCAGTACGCCGCCGGAGGTGTTTTTCTCATAGGAGCCGGTGAGCAGGCCGAAGTACATGCTGTCGTTTTCACCGTAGCTTTGCAGCAGGCCGATGGGCTTGCTGTTGCCATTGGGATAAGCCTGACAGTTGGCTTCCGACAGACCAGCGACACAGACTTGGGTACGAACGACATAATCTGTCATGCTTGAAGAGGGGGTTGTTTTCTCCCAATAAAGAGAATAGTTATCGCCTCCTCCGGCTTCCTGGTGGCGAAATTTGATGGTGTGATCGCCTGGCACTAAGAATATAGTGCCATTTTCATTTTGGCAGTTACAGTTGGCATGCGCACCATACCAAGCTGCGACAACAACGCCGCCAATAATCACTTGTACCGCATCATCGCCGTCTACAGCAAAGTTATAAGTACCTGCTTCGCCAGGGGGAATGACCAGTGTGCCTTCAAAAATGGTCAGGTAATCATCATTAACACCAAATGGATTACCGCTACTATCGATGGTGCTGGCAGGCCCTGTGCCGAACAAGTTCGCACCATTAGCAAAATTAGTTTCCAGCGTGTCGTATTCGGCCGCATTGTTGGGAAAGGTGCCATAGCCACTGGTATCGTAAGTTGTCTGGGTCAGGTTTTTCAGACCTGCTTCGGTCGGTCCAGAACTGGCGGGTACTATGCCCCAGACTGGGCCTCCTGTAGCGACGCAGTTTGTGCCGGCATCAACACAAGTGTCGCCCGCCACTGGGCTTTCTTTGGAAAGCCATTCCCAGACGCGGAAACGGCTGTCATTTAATACTCGGAACAAAGGGGCATCGTTTTCACTCACCAGAGTTGTATTGGCAAACAAGTGACGCGTACCACTAAGGGGTAGGCTCAATGGTGAATACTCACGAATATCAAAACCACTGGTGGCGATGTCTGTGTACTCTTTACCCCAGCTATGGGCGTCCTGTGGAATGTAGGAACGTTCCAGTACAGTTTCAGAACCGGTATCCACAACGCGGGTACCGCCGTAAAAAACCTTGCGCAGGGCATCAATGCGCGAAGTAGTGAGGTAGTTCAGGAAATCGCCGGACCATTCGCTGCCACCGGAACATTTCTTATCGGTGGTGGTGGAGCTGGGCTCAAAGCGGGCGTTGCCACCATTGTAGATATAACAAATGTTGGAACCAAAATAGCCGTAATAATTGATGTCATCCGGCTTATAATTTGTGTCCAGTATGCCATCACCATTGAGATCAGAGGCATCATTGTAGGCTTCGTAATACAATTTGTGGTCACGCCCCATGGTCATCAGGGTGAGTGGTGGCGCAGATTGCGCGGCAAACAGGGGGTTGTCGGACAGGTTCAGAAGAGCAGCCTGACTTGTACTGCTGACCATCATCAGGCCTGTTGCCATCATATTGAAGGCGACAGCAACCGCAGGAAGCGTATAGAGCGTTTTCATAGACATGTCCTCGTTAATCAATTCTGGCGTACAGGGTTTCAATCATGGATTCAGCGGTGACGGTGCCGCCCACACCCACGGCTGTGAGGCGATACAAGGTACGCACGGGTGGACTGCTTGTACTCGTAGGGTCGGCCAGGCTATCGCGCTGCTCGCTGTGCTCTTCCACGATAAAACGTGGGGCGGAGGCGACCTCTCCGGTTCCGGTTGGCATGGTATGACTGTAAATGCGGCCATTGGTTTTCCACCAATTGAAATCCTTGCTGGTCATAGTGGAATAATCATTCAGATCAACGAGGTCGCAAGGAGCGCTGCAACTGCTACCATCTTGTACGGTTAGGGTGCCTCTGGTGGGCATGAGCTGGTCTTTTACCCAGTTTTCACCATTGCGTAAGGCGCTTTCTGCAGCCTGGAAAGCCATACCTTTGTCGCGCACATTATTGGACATACGCTCCTGCATAACGGTGGATTGCATGCCGGATAGCCCAAGCAAAGTGAGTATTATCAGCAGCATCAGGCTGACAACGAGTGCCGCACCAGTTTGGCGTTTGTGTGTGACTGACAGTGTGCGTGTTAGAAATGGAAACATGCAAGGCCCCTTGTCGATATCAGTGTGGTTCATTACGGGTTCCGGTTGCGAATGCTGATGGTGCTGCTGAAGGTGCGGCGTAGACGGCCGTCGCCACTGGTGGCCACATTGGTGGCGGTACTGTGGGCGACGAGGGTAATGCGCAGGCTGCGTACTTGGTCCATATTGAGCCCGGCTGCATCGGCGGGCACATAACGCATGTCGCCGTTGAGGGCGTCAACCAGTTCACCGTATTCGATCTGCAGGTCTTCAATGCCTTCCACCAGTTCTACGGGAACACCGCCCTCGGTGCGGAACAGAAAAGGTTCGCCGCTAGCCGGATCGTTGATAATGGAATAGGTGGTCTGGCGGGCCTGGAACACCATGGCGTCGGTGTCATAAATCTGACTCAGATTGGACGTGCTGTTACCGGGACTGACTGCGCTGCCTGAGTTATGCACGATTTCGTTGCTTGTTGCAGGGGTCATGTTGGTGATCTGAATGATATCCCCCTGTACACAATCGGTGACCAGTAAGATATCGCTTTGTTGTAGTCCGGCACCGCTGCTTACATGGAGGACGGCGGCTGTGGTGGGCATCGCTGCCGATACGCCGATTCCGTTACTCCGGGCTCCTTCTATGGTAATGCTATCGGGATTGGTGCCAGTGCCGTTGGTGCCGGAGATGCCGCCATTGGTGAGTAAGTCCACATAACCACCACCACCGCTATTAAGGTTGTCGGTTATCTCGATATCCTGACTGCGGCAACCCCAAAAATCAGCGATACGCAGATCTTCCGTCAGAATACGGATGGCCGTGCGGCCATTTTCCTGAACGCGGGACAGGGAATCCTGTATCGCAAAGCTCTGTCTGTTGGCCTGGAATATCTGTAAAACGCCAGCCATCAGTATCAGGCTGATGACCATGGCCACCAGAATTTCGATGAGGGTCAGGCCAGTTTGTCGTGTGCGTATTGAGTGTATTGTTTTCATCAGGATAATTTCGTGTTTATAGAAACGGGCGCTTTACAAGCGGTTGTAAAGTACTTGTCCGGTAATGGAAAAACAGGTCATGTCGGCAGGGTTTGTCTCGTCACAACCAGTGCCAGTGGCGCCGATGCGCCTGTCATCCCACATAACGCTTACGGTGAATGGCAGATTGGGGTCGGTGCCGATGACAGAGCCCTGGCCGGAGGGCAGGGCGTTGGTCAGGAGGGTTGTCCATTCGTGTGCATCGTTTTCAGCCAGTTGTTCCGGGGCGCAATCATTGCCAGAAGCACATGCCGGGCTTCCTGACAAAGTCCAGGTCTCAATACTGTTGTAGCGGCCTTCTTCAATACCCACAGGGTTGGCACGCATGCGATCCAGTATGTCGTAAGCAAGGAATGTGGCCTGGGTGCGCTGGTAGGCGTTGTTGTTGTGTTGCAGGCTGCTAGCCTGGAGTCCGGCGAGCCCCAGCAAACCAATGCCTAATACCACGAGGGTAACCAGCACTTCGGTCAGTGTGAAGCCGCGCATTGTTTGTCTGTTTTTGTTCATACACTGTTTACTCATACGAGTGTTCTCAAAATGTTGTACAAATTTTAGCCGTTTAAAGGTCATTTGATGGCCGTTTTATCGACCGCCGGTCTGGAATATGTAGCCGTCGGTCAAAATTTCGACAAACTTGGGGTTTGATGCCGAGGAATGCGACAGGCTTTTCTTAACTTATTGAAAAATCAATATTTATTTCTCGTATATCCAGGGGAATACACGATGATATTCGGGGAGATTTAGGAGAGAGCTAGGGGTAAAAACAGGTTTATTGAGACAGGCGGTTTGTCTGGCCTGACCAGCGGTACAGGTCAGACAATTTTTTGTGGGGTAGTGCCAAGATCAGGTCATGGATTCGACCGGTGCAGCTACCGTTTGTACCGTGCGTTGCGCACGCCGTTTGTCAATGACATTTTTGCCCGCAATGAGTAATCCCAAGGCTAAAAAAGCACCAGGTGGCAGGATAGCCAGCAGGAATCCTCGATAGTCGTCGAACAGGGTGATGGTAAGCCACTGCGTGCCTTCGCCAAACATTAATTCGGCCTGGGTGAGTAGAGTGCCGTGGCCGAGAATTTCCCGGATTGCACCAAGCAATAACAACACAGCAGTGAAGCCGATTCCCATGGCCAGTCCATCCAGCAGCGAACGCCATACATTGTTTTTGGAGGCGAAAGATTCTGCACGGGCGATGATGACGCAATTGGTGACGATGAGCGGAATAAAGATACCCAGTATCAGATACAGGTCATAGAGAAAGGCTTGCATCAGTAATTCCACAGCGGTGACGAATGAGGCAATGACTAGCACGAAGCAGGGAATGCGCAGTTCCGGGCGCACCAGATTACGAATCAGTGATACGGTGACGTTGGAACCGGCCATTACCAGCGTCGTCGCGATGCCGAGTCCCAGCGCATTGACCACTGTACCGGAAACCGCCAGCAGCGGGCAAAGACCGAGCAGTTGCACCAACGCGGTATTATTGTTCCATAGACCTTCTTTGAGGATGTTGGCGGTGTCGTTATTCATGGCAGGCTTCTTTCCAGGTAATTTCAGTGTGCGCTTTCTACAGGAGAAAGGGGGGACTTTTGGAACAATTGCTCCCGGTTCTGTTCGTAGAACTTTAGAGTGTTGTACACGGCTTTGACGATTGCTCGTGGTGTGATCGTGGCTCCGGTGAACTGGTCGAACTGGCCACCATCACGGCGCACTGCCCATCCTTTGTCCTGCGGGTTACCGAGTGCGTGACCGTTAAAACCAAACACCCAGTCCGAGCGTTTTTCTTCGATGCCATCTCCCAGCCCTGGTGTTTCACGATGGCTGAGCACACGCACGCCCAGCACGGTGCCATCAAAGGTGATACCCACCAATATTTTGATGGGGCCGACGTAGCCATCCGGGGCAACAGAGGTGATGGCCAGTGCTGCCGGTTGACCGTTTTTGCGCGCGCGGAATACCGGTACGGGGTCTTTTGTGCCCAGTCGTTGTGGATTAGTGACGGTAATCATATCGTGAAAAATATCGTTGTCATGTAATTCCGGTTTAATCACTGCGTGGAGATTACGTAGCATGAACTGACGTTCGGATTCGGCGATACGTTCCTCGGTGCCAGTGAAAATCAGCGCCACCAGGCCCGTGCCCACTAAGGCAAACAGGCCCAGCAAAACGGCGCTGCGCCCCATGTGCTTGCCTAACATCAGGTGTTGTCTCCGTCACCCGGTTTAGACGGCTGTTTTTCATAACCCTTCTTGTAACCAAAGACCCGTGGCTGGGTGTAATAATCAATGGTGGGCGCCGCCATGTTCATCAGCAATACCGCGAAGGCTACACCATCAGGGTAACTGCCCCAGGTACGGATTATATAAATGAGTATGCCGATACCAATGCCGAAAAAAATACGGCCTCGTGGCGTGGTACTGGCGCTGACCGGATCAGTGGCGATGAAAAAGGCCGCCAGCAAGGTGCCGCCACTAAACAGATGAAACATGGGTGATGCATAGGTGTCCGGGTCTAACATGAAAAAGAAAAATGAAATCACAAGCAGACTGCCCATCAGCGCCAGCGGGATATGCCAGGTGATGATGCGTTTGTAGATCAACCATATGCCACCCAGCAAAACCCAGTTGCCTACCCATTCCCAGCCGACGCCGCCAAAATCACCAAAAATGGCATTGCTGCGTACAATTTCGCTGACGGTGATATTCAGACCCAGTTCGGTTTTTACGGTATCCAGTGGGGTGGCCATGCTCAGTGCATCGATGTTGAGCAAATAGGGGAAATTACCAGTGAAAATAATATTCAGTGTGTCCAAAAAACCTATTTGCAGTTGGTTGACGATATTGGGCGGCACCCATTGCGTCATTTCCAATGGGAAGGAAATCAACAGCATCACATAACCCACCATCGCCGGATTGAAAGGGTTGAAACCCAGCCCGCCGTACAATTGTTTGGCGACGATAATGGCGAAGGCGGTTCCCATTACTGTGATCCACCAAGGTGAAAAGGGCGGAAGACAAAAAGCCAGCAGCAAGCCCGTGAGCACAGCGCTGCCATCGGCAAGGAAAGGTACGATGGGTCGTTGGCGAATGCGCAGCATCAGTGCTTCGGCGCCTAGCGCTGTACCTACGGCAATCAGGATATTGATACACAGTCCCCAGCCAAAAAACCAGGTGTAAGCGATGATTGCGGGTACCAGTGCCAGACATACCCGCACCATCATGCCGGTGATATGGACGCCGGAATGGATATGGGGTGATGATGGCGTATCGAGATTCATGGATTGTTGTCCTGCAAGAGATCCCGTTGGACATCTGGTTTGTCAGTGGTGTCGTTATTTAGTTTTGTGCGGCGGGCATCGGTTTCGCTGATTTTTTGTTGTTGTTCAGTTGTTAAATTCTGAGTGTTTTTGGGTTTGCTTCCGTTGCTTTCACGTTTTGCCTTAGCGCGATCCATTGCCGCTTGAATGACAGCTTTTTTAGCCTCTTCTTCTTTGCTGGCGGCATTGCCGGCCGGTTTGAGTGCAGCGCGCTTTTTCTTATGTCGTTCTTGTTTTTCCTGTTTTTCACGCTCGAGTCTTTGCTCACGAAATTGATGACGTTCGCGGGCGATATCTGCCAGGGTTTTTTCGCGTTGCTGTGCCCATATTTCTGTTTTGGCATAGCGAAAATAATGCACCAGTGGAATTTGGCTGGGACAGACATAATCGCAGCAGCCACACTCAATACAGTCAAACAAATGGTAGTCCTGTATCTTGTCAAAATCTTTGGCGCGTGCGTACCAATACAATTGTTGTGGTAATAAATCGATCGGACAGGCCGTTGCGCAGTTGCCACACCGGATGCAGGGCATGGCATGTTTATCGCGCGAGGGCAGAGGCACATCACCTATGGAGGAATTGACCAAAATGCAGTTAGTGGTTTTGGTAATGGGTGCGGTGATGTCGTGCAGGGCAGACCCCATCATCGGCCCACCCAGAATCACTCGGCTCAAGGTGTTGCGATTACCGCCGCACTCTTCAATGAGGTCAATGACTGGCGTACCAATGGGTACTTCCAGGTTGCGTGTATGAGCAACACTGCCCGCAATGGTGACATAACGGGAAATGAGCGGTTCGCCAAATTCAATGGCACGGTAAACCGCATAGGCAGTACCGACATTGTGACAGACTACGCCGATGTCCAATGGTAATCCGTTGGCAGGGACTTCTTTGCCGGTGAGCACCTGAATCAGTTGTTTTTCACCACCAGTGGGATATACCGTTGGTACCTGGATAACGTCGATAAAATCGGCGCCGGTGTTACGCACCTGTTCTTGTAAGGCACGAAACGCAGCGGCCTTGTTGTTTTCAATGCCGATAATGCAGCGTTTGGCTTGTAAGGCATAACGCATAATGCGCAGACCAACGATCACCTCCAGCGCACGTTCACGCAACAACATTTCATCACAGGTAATATAAGGTTCGCATTCAGCACCATTGAGGATCAGTGTGTCTACCACATGATTGCTGGGGTTGAGTTTGATATGCGCCGGAAAACCCGCGCCGCCCATACCGACGATACCGGCATCACGAATATGTTCACGTACTTTTTCCGGTGGCAGTTCATGGTAGTTGGCAACAGGCTGTCTGTCAGCGTGCCAGTGTTCTTCGCCATCGGTGTCGATGATGATGCAAGGCGCGTCCAGATGCGAAGGATGTGATACGGGATGTTTAGTGATGGCCACTACGGTGCCAGAGCTGGAGGCATGTACCGGAGCGCTGACGGTATTGCTGGGACGGGCGATTAACTGGCCTTTAAGTACCTTGTCGCCTATCGCAACGACAGCCTCGGCTGGCGCACCAATATGCTGCTGCAAAGGCAATATCAATTGTTTGGATAGATGCGCGGTTTTCACCGGTCGCGTCATGGCATCTTTTTTGTGTTCCTTGAGAGAAACACCCCCATGAAATTGAAACAGGCGTCGCATCAGGCTGTTTTCTCTTGTTTGTCTGTTTCTTCCGGAAATGACCATTTCCAGTTATTGCTGTTAGTGCTGACGGGCACCATTTCGATGCAATCCACTGGACAAGGTGGCAGGCACAAATCGCAACCGGTGCACTCGGCAGCGATTACCGTATGCATTTGTTTGGCTGCGCCGAGAATGGCATCCACCGGGCAGGCTTGAATGCACAAGGTGCAACCGATGCAGGTTTTTTCGTCGATAACGGCAACTGTTTTGACACTTTCTTCGACCCCATTTTCTGTGTTCAGTGGTTTAGGGTCACGGCCCAGTAAATCCGCCAGTGCGATGATGGTGGTTTCTCCTCCGGGCGGGCACTGGTTAATATCTGCCTCACCGTTGGCAATCGCTTGCGCATAGGGTCGGCAGCCGGGATAAGTACACTGGCCACATTGAGTCTGTGGTAATAGTGCGTCGACTTTGTCCACCATGGGGTCGCTTTTGACCTTGAAACGGATTGCCGCATAACCCAGCAACAGTCCGAAAACGGCTGCCAGAATACTTAATGCGATGATGGCGGATAACATGGAGTTGCAATCAGCCCTTCACCAAGCCGGAAAAACCCATAAAGGCCATAGACATCAACCCGGCGGTAATCAGTGCAATGGCTGCACCGCGAAAGGCTTCGGGCACATCGGCTACGTTAATACGTTCACGCATTGCCGCAAACAAAATCAACACCAGAGAAAAACCCACGGAAGCGCCAAAGCCATAAACCGCAGATTGTAAAAAACCATGTTGTTGTTGCACGTTTAATAGAGCAACACCCAGTACTGCACAGTTAGTGGTGATGAGCGGTAAGAAAATCCCCAACACCTGGTATAACAGCGGGCTGGTTTTGTGTACGACCATTTCGGTAAATTGTACCACCACGGCGATGACCAGAATAAAAGTGATGGTGCGCAGATATTCCAGCCCCAGTGGAGCCAGTAAATATTCATTGACCAGATAGCTGGCGACCGAAGAAAGTGTCAGTACAAAGGTGGTGGCCAACGCCATGCCGGTGGCGGTTTCCAGCTTGCGCGATACCCCCATGAATGGACACAGTCCGAGAAATTTAACCAAGACAAAGTTGTTAACCAGCACGGTACTGATGAGAATGAGGGCGTATTCGGTCATGGTGGTGTTTGTTAGTGGGGATTTCCTGTTGGTTGGATGGTTAATTTGGCCGTTGCGGCGAGCAAATCTACACCACTCTCCGTATGGACAAAAAGACTGTTAGGTAATAACGATAGATAACTGAAGTATATCGCTTTTTGTGAGTGTTGTGCCAAACCTCGGAGGGGTAGGTATGTTTAGGCCAGTATGGGCGTTTTTTATGGGTTTACGGTGTTTGTTTTGTGAGCAAAGGGTTAATGCCTCTGACTTGATCCGCTTGCACGCTATATTTCCTTAATTTGCAACTTAGTAACAGGTTAGGGAGTTTTTTATTAGGTATTTGTCATTTTTATCAACAAAAAATCGCATAGTGGAAATTATATGTGTGGGTTTAGCGTTAGGAGAAGCTACTGCCTCTGTGATTGTGAGGCTGCAATCCAGTATGTCAATAATGTCTTTACTTATTTTATGTTTTGATTGATGGCATTGAGAATGCGCAAGATATTTGCGATCAGGTTTTTTTGACGGCCACGCTAAAAAACTTGCAAGTAGATCGCCGATTGTTTTGTCATCTTGATTTAGAAATCCTATACACTGGCTTGATTCAGGTAGCAATTTTTTATGGCTGTTGATTATAGATACAAACCCGTCATGATGGTCAACTGATTTTGTATCCAGAGTATTAGCAAGGCCAGCGTTAAGCATAATAAAATAAAGGCATAAAATAAGTATTATCTTCCTCATAAAAAACGCCCATAATAAAAATCAACAGTGTTGCCTGCTGTAATGTAGCCAAGTAGGGTGCATTACATTTTTAGTCAGGCCGAGAACAGGAGAAAATAACCTCTAATTTTTTTTTATTAATCAAACTTTGTTCTGCTGACAATGGTAAATATTTATGCTCAGATTTGGCAAAAGATATTTTTCCACCGATTATATAAGATTGATATTCTGTCATTTGAGAAAATACTGAATATGCCCCTAGAGCAGACTTACACCCACACTTAGCAATAGATTTTTTTATTTTTACATTGAATGAGAGAGTAGGGATTCTACTATCTGTCAAAATTTGCATGTCACTAACACTAATACATGCGGATAATTGATTGTTAAGTTTTACAAGACTTTGCTCATTTGCTGTTGCGCACGATACGACAAGCAAAAAAGCGATGAAACTAAATTTTCGTGCCACCATTTGTAGACTTTCCTTGAATATAAGAAACTTTGATTATTAAGGAGTTCTTTTTGGTTGTTTTATGATAAAGATGCATGAATGGGAAAATTCCTGTTTCTACTTCTATGCATCCATGACTATAACCTTTCGTTGAATCATGTAAGTAGAATCCACCCCTCATTATTGGAGAGCACTTGCTTTGCGTTGGAATATCCGCAGGTTCCATTCGGGCTCGATTTTTGCCCCAATTTGCCCAATATGGCTCACAATTGCCCGCTACGCTGCCTCTGGGGATTTTTTGAATACCCCAAGACGGCTTTAAGGTGCAATGACCTGTGCCATCGTCAATAGCGACACCATGATCGGACACAAATACCTTGTAAAACCCTTCTGGAATTGGCCCGCTATTCAGGACGCACGAGTTCTTTGGTTTTTGAAAGCCTGGTAATCCTGATGTTGCTTTGAAAGCTCCTCTCCCGGCCCATTTATTACTTGCCCATTATATGTTATATCAAATATCATGCTACCTCCTTGTTGGCTCCTTAATAGCCTCAAAAATTTGTCTTTTATTTAACCCGCAGCCCCGGCAGTGCTCCCTCGCCCGGTTCCAGTATCCATAAATCTTTGCCGCCCGGCCCGGCAGCCAGCACCATGCCTTCGGAGAGGCCAAAGCGCATTTTGCGTGGCGCAAGATTTGCCACCATTACGGTGAGTTTACCTTCCAGGTCTTCTGGCGCATAGGCGCTTTTGATACCTGCGAAGACGTTGCGGGTTTCTCCGCCGAGATCTAGAGTCAGTTGTAGCAGTTTGTCGGCGCCTTCGACATGTTCGGCTTTGACAATACGCGCGATGCGCAGGTCGATTTTGGCGAAGTCGTCGTATTGAATGGTGTCGGCAATGGGGTCGATGTTGCTTGTCTCTTGTTTTGTGAGAGTGGTGGGTTTGATTGATTGTTCCCCAGCCAGGGTTTTTTGTGCATCGGCCAGTACAGCATCGATTTTGTCTTGCTCGACGCGGGTCATCAGTGGTGTGAATTTTTTGATAGTGTGATCTGTCAGTAGCTCGCTGCAACTGTTCCAGTCCAGTGTCTCGATATTCAGAAAAGTCTCTGCTTTTTCCGCCATCACCGGCAGGACCGGTTTGAGGTAGGTCATCAGCACGCGGAACAGGTTGATGCCGGTGGAATATACCGCCTGGGCCTGTGTGGCTGTAGTTTCGTCTTTGGCTAGTATCCAGGGTTTTTGTTCGTCGATGTACTGATTGGCGAGATCGGCCAATGTCATAACTTCGCGCATGGCGTGGCTGAATTCACGGCCTTCGTACAGTGTGGCAATGGTTTCGCCAGCATCGGCAAAGCGCTGATATAAGTCTGGCTCACTGCATTGGGCAGATAATTGCCCATCACATTTTTTACTGATGAATCCGGCACAGCGACTGGCGATGTTAACCACTTTACCTACCAGGTCACTGTTCACCCGTGCCATGAAATCCTCGAAATTGAGATCGATGTCGTCGATGCGGCTGGTGAGTTTGGCTGCGAAATAATAGCGCAGGTATTCCGGGTCCAGGTGCTCCAGATAATGGCGTGCATTAATAAAGGTACCACGGGACTTGGACATCTTTTGCCCGTTGATGGTCAAAAAGCCGTGCGCATAGATGGCCGTGGGAGTACGCAGGTTGGCTCCTGCCAGTACTGCAGGCCAGAACAGGGCGTGAAAGCTGATGATGTCTTTACCAATGAAATGGTACAGCTCGGCATCGCTGTCTTTGGCGAGAAAGTCGTCGAAGTTAATATCGTCGCGTTTGTCACACAGGTTTTTAAAGCTGGCGAAATAGCCCATGGGTGCGTCCAGCCACACATAGAAATATTTGTCAGGGGCATCGGGGATCTCGAAACCAAAATAGGGTGCATCACGGCTGATGTCCCACTCGCGCAGTTCCTCGTTCAGCCATTCGTCCAGTTTGTTGCTGACTTCTGGTTGCAAGTGTCCAGCGCGAGTCCATTCGGTGAGCATCTCCTGAAAATCGGCCAGCTTGAAAAACAGGTGTTCGGATTTTTTGCGAATGGGTGTAGCACCGGATACCGCCGATACCGGATTGAGCAGATCGGTGGGGTCGTAAGTGGCCCCACAGGCCTCGCAATTGTCGCCGTACTGGTCGTCGGTGCCACATTTGGGACAGGTGCCCCGTACAAAACGATCAGGCAGGAACATTTCCTTCTCTGGGTCATAAGCCTGCTCAATGATGCGGCTGACAATGTGGCCGTTTTCTTTCAGGCGGCCATAGATGGACTCTGCCAGCTCGCGGTTTTCGTCGCTGTGAGTGCTGTGATAATTGTCGAAACCGATGTCGAAGGCCGCAAAATCGGCACGATGTTCTTCGCCGATGCGTGCCACCAGTTCTTCCGGCGTAATGCCTTCGTTCTGAGCGCGCAGCATAATCGGTGTGCCGTGGGCGTCATCTGCGCACACGTAAATGCACTGGTGGCCGCGCATTTTTTGGAAACGTACCCAGATGTCTGTCTGGATATATTCCACCATGTGGCCCATGTGGATACTGCCGTTGGCGTAGGGCAGGGCACTGGTGACAAGGATTTTGCGGGGCGCAGTGGTTGTGCTCATAGGTGATTGCTTGCCTGGTTTGGATGCTGAGGGTAGTTTGTGAGTTTCTGCGGACAATGGCTGGAAAACCTTGTGGTTACTGGCCTTTTATGCAAAAGGTAATATTACGACGCACTGATAAATTGTGTAAACTCGCATCTCAATTTCCGGGACGGCCTTTCGCAAGGTCCGACTTCGTCAACAGGAGCATGTGAACATGAGTAGCGTCACCCGTGAGCAGATTGAGTCTGCAATTAAACAATATATCGATCCCTGCCTGCAGCAGGATCTGGTGAGCGCGAAGTGTATCAAAAACATCGCTATCGAGGGTGATAAAGCTACGGTTGATGTGTTGCTGGGTTTTCCCGCCAAAGGGCATGAAGCAGCATTGATAGACAAGATGAAAGAGCAGATTGTCGGTATTGACGGCATCAGTGATGTGGCGATAACTGTCAGCACCAAAATTGAAGCACATACCGCACAAAAAGGTGTGCAGCCGATTGAAGGTGTTAAAAATATTATCGCCATTGCTTCGGGCAAGGGCGGTGTGGGAAAGTCCACCACCGCCGTCAATCTGGCACTGGCCTTGCAGGCCGAAGGTGCAAGCGTGGGCATTCTCGATGCTGATATCTACGGCCCCAGCCAGCCGCGCATGTTGGGTGTGAGCGATAAACCGGAATCCAAAGATGGTAAATCTCTGGAGCCGTTGATGGGCCACGGTGTTCAGTCCATGTCTATTGGTTACCTTATCGAAGAGGAAACGCCGATGATCTGGCGCGGTCCTATGGTGACCCAGGCGCTGGAGCAGTTGCTTAATGATACTCGATGGAATGATGTCGATTATCTGGTTATCGACCTGCCACCGGGCACGGGTGACATCCAGCTTACCTTGGCGCAAAAAGTACCGGTGAGCGGTGCGCTGATCGTCACCACTCCGCAGGATATTGCCCTGTTGGATGCGCGCAAGGCACTGAAAATGTTTGAGAAAGTGGATGTGACGGTGCTGGGCGTTGTGGAAAACATGAGTATTCATATTTGTTCCCAGTGTGGCCACGAGGAGCATATCTTCGGTCAGGGTGGCGGGCAGAGCATGTCTGATGAATACAATGTGGACTTTATCGGCTCGCTGCCGCTGGACAAGCAGATTCGTGAAGAAGTGGATGCTGGCAAGCCCACGGTGGTGTCCGACCCGGATGGTCGCATCACGCAGATTTACCGTGAGATTGCCCGTCGTGTTGCGGCCAAGCTCTCTTTGCAAGCGCGGGAATTCAGCGCCAAATTCCCGAATATTGTGATTCAGAATAATTAGTTGTTAATTGGGCTCCGGGATATAAACACGGAGCGCGCAGAGGTGCAGAGTTTTTCAATATTTTCTCCGTGCTTCCGTGTGCTCTGTGTCAAACACACCTTGCTGGATTAGATCGCTGATGGGCTGGAATACCCATAATTAACAAAACGCTGAAGGGGAAGCATTAATGGGCATCAAAGCAGACAAATGGATTCGCCGCATGGCGGAGCAGCAGGGCATGATCGAGCCCTTTGAACCGGGACAAGTGCGCGAGGCCAACGGTGGCCGTATCATTTCCTACGGGACATCCAGTTATGGTTATGATGTGCGTTGTTCCGATGAATTCAAAATCTTCACCAACATCAATTCAGCCATTGTTGATCCCAAGGACTTTGCTGAAGAGAGTTTTGTGGATGTAAAGTCTGACATTTGTATCATCCCGCCCAATTCTTTTGCACTGGCGCGTACGGTGGAATATTTTCGTATCCCGCGCGATACGTTGACGGTTTGCCTGGGAAAATCCACCTATGCCCGCTGTGGTATTATTGTTAATGTCACCCCACTGGAGCCGGAATGGGAAGGCCATGTGACTTTGGAGTTTTCCAATACCACGCCTTTGCCTGCGAAAATCTATGCTAACGAGGGCGTGGCGCAGATGTTGTTTTTCACTGGTGATGAAGAGTGCGAAACCTCATACAAGGATCGTGGTGGTAAGTATCAGGGACAGACTGGTGTAACGTTGCCAAAAACGTAGGGGATGGAAATTAGAGCAGCGGAAAAAAGATTACCAGCCTGTTGATATTCCTAAACAATAACACCCACCTAAATAGATGGGTGTTATTTGCAAGATATTATTGGGCAAGACTAGACTGAGTTTTAGTAAGGCCGTCACACGAAAAACCAGTGCGTAGAACCTGGATCATGGTTCCGTAGCCCGTAGTATGCGCCATGCTTACTGCCGTTTCAAAATATGGGCTACTAGAGAAAAAAGAGCAAAAAAAGGAGATGTTGTTAACGGAGTCATATCCAGCAAAAGCTACTGAAGTGTTTTCTTTATACGTCACAGTATAAAAATAAGAGCCTTCATGACCTGCTTCCGGGTTAGTTGCTACATTAAATCTAGCGTTCATCAAGCCAGTATTTCCATTATTTACTACTTGCACGAAGCCTTGCTGCGTTGCAGCAAGAACTGTACCCGCAGCATGAAATCCAAACAATAATACACTTATCATTAATATTTTTTTCATTGCTTTTCCTTTATATTTTCAAAGTATCTTTCTATCTAACTATAGGTTTTCCTTCACCCTCCTTTTTTATGATTGATTGCTTAAAATACTATTAACGCATTTTTGTTCATCTTTAACTCTTGATTATTAATAGCAGTCATTAATTTTTCTCTAATTCGTCTTTTTGCTTCTAGCTTTAAATGTAAAGACGCTTCCATTAATTGTTCGTTGTCTTCAATGGACCAAACACCGTGACCAATAGCACCTTCAATGATGACAGTCATCTCATTCTCTGCAATTGTAGAGGTATTATCGTCGAATTCAATGTCGTGGTTTGAATTAATTGTGGTGTCTAACAAGGGATTTGCTTTATTAGAATCGGCAACAGATTTATTTTTATCTGAGAAATAAGTGTTGCTTTTGCTGTCAGTTATATATCTTAAATTGTACAATTCATCCTGAATTGTACTTTGAATCAGTGCTATTAATTCACTTTCTAATGTTTGATTTATTGGTTGCTCTGATGGCATTTTTGTTGAGGAACCATTTAGTCTAACGCTAGGTATCGAGCCTTGGGGGATGGTGTCTGATTTTAGTTGTGTAGAATTATTGTAGTTAAACTGATTTATGTTGGATAACTTGCTTAATATTGCCTGATTTGATGTGTGGATAATTAAAGTTTGCTTAATAAGAATAATATTAAGTGCGGTGAAGCCAAAAATCAGGCTAAATGCTAGTAGCTTAAGTTTGTTCTGCTTGATGTAACCCATTTAACTATCCGTCCCTGGTAATATGTTGTGCATCCTGAAAATGGGGAAGGACTCTTAGTCTCTTAGAAGAAAGGTGCTAGAAGCCCACATTTATTAGCAGTAGATACCACAAAAAATTTATGCAGTCTCGTTAATGTTCACAAGTAACGTGAATTCAGTTTGGTAAGTGCAACTCAGCCTGATGGTGAGAGGGCAAACTACGGTAGTATTGTGGCTTTTCTTTAGCCGAAAAATAAGAGCCTACACGCAGTTAATCCCAAAAGCAACCCTCAGTTAGGCTTCGTGCATGACAATTTTTTCATTCAAATGCTCCGAAGGTAACGGCAGTGATTCAGGGAGCCCCTATAGCAAGATAATAATAGACTGAGTCAATTATCCCAGTCTATTTTGTCCGGCCAGCAATGCTTGGCGAATCCATACCTGAAGTAGCTGATAGCCAGTCGGCCATGTTTTTTTTGATTTTAATGGGCTGTTGAGTGTGTTGCCAATCACCCATCTTGTGCGACCAAATTAAAGGCAAGCGCTAGCACAGCGACAAGTATTTTCAATACGCTTCAAGTCCATCATTCTCGTATCTTAAAAGCAAAACCCTCGACCTTTCGGGCAAGCAAATAACATCTCAATACGCAAGGCGGACAAATAAACTCGTTGCCCCATCAGCCGATATTTCCCGTGTAGCATCTCAAATTCACCAGGCTTTAAATGAAAAAAAGTGCATCAATATCGACGGCCAAGCCATGACTACTCGTGGTGACATAATTTTTTTAACGCGCACATCAAAGGGGATGTCTTGTTCAAGCATGTATGAAAACCAAGCTTCTCCGATAAACTCTCTATCGCCTAACAGCAATCGGCCAAACTAGGTCGTTATTCCCATCCTGACAAGTCGGCGTAGACTCTCCCTTCAAAATTTTTTTTCCTGTAAAAATGGAAGTCAGTGTAGAAAAAAATGGCTAATAGAGTAATATCATCGGAGGCAAACAAATAACTCACTAAAGGGGGGCAGTGTCATTAAGTTGGGCACCCTGATCCCCGATAGAAACAGGTATGCTGCACAAATTCTTGATCCCACAGAAAAACAAAAAATAACCGCCGAAACGACGAGCGCGACTCATATTTTTTGTTTTACTATGAAATCAATATCTAGGTATCAGGGAGGCAATCAGCCATTGACTCATCTTGTCCCTTTTGTGGTTACAGTTTTGTCCACTTACATTTTAGCGGTTTTTATACAAGGATTTAGGCATTGTCGCGTTGTGTATTCTATTTCGGATGGCACTGCCGACAAAGCTCCGGGTCTTTTTCCCGTAATGCCGCGAAGGGCTGATGCGGATCATGACAGGTAGCGCAGCTCATCATCCCGTCGTGCAGTGGCAGCGTGTTATCGGGCGCAGAGACGGGAATGCCGACCACATGTTCTCCGGCGGTGATGCGATCAATATGGCAGTTGGCGCAAAGGCCGGAGAGGGGTTGGATGAGGTCACTGGTGCTGGGAGCGACGCTGGCATGACAGTCGGAGCAGGTGTGGTCTACTACAGCACCGATGTTGGTGCTGATGAACAAAATGACCACAGCAAGCCCTTGTGCCATCATTTTTACTATGCATCTTTCCATCGTTATGCTCCTTGCCCGGTTATCGGACTGCTGACAGGTTTTTATTGCTCGGGCTGATACCCGATACTGATGTCAATGTTGCCACCACCGGGCTGTCATCATTTTTCTGCTGTTCGATACGCACGGGTAAATATCCCAGCTGCTCGGCACACCATAACGTGGTTTTTCGACTGCCTTTGACGCGGCGTAAACGTACCGTGTCGAAAACCCCCAGCTTTGTACGAATACGTTCCTTGCCGATGATGTCAATATCGTAATATTTCAGTTTGCCGCCGTCGGCGACAGGATAGCGCAGCGTGGTTTTGTTGGTAGAAATAAGGGGACAGGTAGAAATAAGGGGACAGGTAGAAATAAGGGTAGAAATAAGGGTAGAAATAAGGGTAGAAATAAGGGTAGAAATAAGGGTAGAAATAAGGGTAGAAATAAGGGTAGAAATAAGGGGACACAATGTTTAATTATGTTATCCTCCATCCATGGCTAGATTAGCAAGAACTGGAAAACTTACCTGCAAGAGTCTCAAGGCAGTTCAGGAATTGAATTTGAACAACATGGGCGCGAGGGCAGGCCTTTGAGCAGTGAGCGTTTTATTGAAAAAGCTGGGCCCGAAGGGCAATGAGGATAACAAATAAGCGTTGTGTCCCCTTATTCTGCCATCAGTCGGTTGATGGGCACGAGGCGCGCAGGCGTATTGAATGCGCTGATCTAGCATTTTCGCAGATAACTTCCCAGATTTTTCTGAAAAAAATGCTTTATCCAATGTGAGTACGTGGGAAACATTTACGACGGAACCCTTAGCAAGACCGGACTCTTTTTTTGAAATTGAAAAATTGCCTAGTATCTCGGCTAAACGGAGATTTGATGTGATTACAGCAACAATTGCTGTATTAATTTTGTTTTGATTGAGTTCGTTAGATGATATAACAACAGGTTGCCGATAACCGGGTTACGAGCCTCTTGTTCGAGCCTCCTGGCTGATCTAAAATTGCCGACCATATTTTCCCTCATTTCACTACCATTGAAAATATTGGTACAGATATCAATATGATTAACGGTTTAAATTATTTGTAATGTTGAAATAATTTTGGTGCGTA
>Ga0316202_10000513_pt1 | contig 41488 bp, 32 predicted proteins | sample 3monrhotite_MG_FD_204934 | JGI IMG/M metagenome (GOLD analysis project Ga0316202, IMG submission 204934) | Microbial mat bacterial communities from mineral coupon in-situ incubated in ocean water Damariscotta River, Maine, United States -... | ecosystem: Environmental > Aquatic > Marine >...
TCTGTTGCTAAGCTGGTTAAACTCCGCCTTTGGACCGGCATTACCCACGTATCTCTACGCGTTTGGGTTGGTCAACCACTCTGAAGGAGTGATTACACCATTATGTTCTGTGTACATAACGTTGTTTGGTTTTAAGTGTAATAGGATAATTAAATAACTACTACCAATGCTATCCCTTAAACATTGGTAGTAGTGTAGTTCTGTTTCCACGCAAATCTACAGTGCGCAGTTACTCAGCCCGCTTGAGTAACAATGCTTTCCAGCAACAGGGCAAACCCGTTAGGGCACTCTTATCCCTTGCAGGATAGAGTGTCCAACGTGTTCTCGTCAGAGCCCGGAAGGTGTAACATGTAAGAGGAGTCCTCTTCTGTTCCGCCTTCAACGTCAACCCAGGTGACGCGGAGTTCAGGTGATAACGAAGTTATCTCCTTTGATACTCTGCCAGTCATCTCGGTGCCGTCCACCACGAAGAAGTTCTTCTTGGTGTGAGGGTTCTTGATAAGCTTGATGGTGTTAGCACCTAAGCTTATTACGAAATCAATCACTGATTGTGATTTGTTGCTGAAAATTAATTTTTTCTGTGACATATCTTAAATTTTTTAAATTATTGGCTAGGGGGTATCCCCAACTCAAAATTTAGCCGGGGAGCAGAATCATAGGACCCCATGCACATGCAACACATACAACATTTTGCAGAGGGGGTATAAATTTTTTGGATTAAAGAGTGGGGGGACTGCTAGGAAATTTGTATATTATTTATATAAAGAAGTAACATGGAACAACCAGAGTTTAATGAAGAGGAGCAATTATCTGAATTAGAAAAGATGAAATTAGAGCGTATCATGTTAGATACAGCCTATGATAATTCCTATAGAGTATTAACAAATAAGATTGCATTTGAAGATCTAATAGAAGAGAAACATGATATAGGTGTTAGTGCTCTTATGGCCTATGATCCTCATTCAGGTATTGAAAGAGAAGAGCTGGAGACTATGATTGACTACTATGTAGCAGAGGATACAGAAGAGCATTACTTACGTTGCGCAGAACTAAAAAAGATATTAGATGAAATGGATTAGTAGTATAGTATTCTTCTTATGTACAGTTTTTGTATCCGGGCAGCAGATATTGGAGCAATTTGATAGCTTTGATGGAGTTGGAGAATGGACTTCACCTGGATTGGCTAATACAGGTTCTCATTCTGGAGAACTTTGTTTCAATGTAACAGGTACTTACACTAATGGTGAGTTTTATGTATTTCAATCTCCAATATATGATTTTAGTAGTTGGAGTACTGTAGATTTACTGTGGTCTCAAGAAAGTGATATAAGAACCGGGGATCTATTTGCATTGTATTTCTATGATGGGGGCTGGTTTTATTATGATATCTCTAATCTAAATGGAACATATATGGTATCATTACCCACAACTACAATTGCTATTGCATTTGTTTTAGATGCTGGCGGAACGGGGAACTTAAACAATAAGTATTCGCATGTAGGTTTCCTTGACATATCAGATCCAGTAGCATTACCTATTGAATTGTTAAGCTTTAGTGCTGAACCTGTTCAAGATGGTGTGATAGTTGAATGGTCAACAGCCTCTCAAATAAATAATGACTACTTTTCTGTTGAGCGTAGCACAGATGCATATGAATGGTGGGAAATGATCAGAATAAACGGTGCCGGAAATGCCAACACCCAAATAGATTATACATGGCTTGATGTTAATCCTGTTGATGGCACATCTTATTACAGATTAAAGCAAACTGATTATGATGGTGAGTCTGAAACATTTAACCCCGTATCTGTTACTATAATAAGGAAAAAACCTAAACTTATCAAGAAGACCAACATAATGGGTCAAGACGTAAATGACGAATACCGTGGTATCGTTATAGAACACTATTCGGATAATACATTTAGAAAAACAATTCAGTAAACTTTAATTATTTAAACTTTTTTCATATATTTGATTAAAATTTTAAATTAAATATTATGAGTGAAGAGACCAACAAACAACCGTTAACCCCGGAAGAAGCTGATAAAAGACGTAAAGAAATTACGGATTTTTACAAAAAACAAATACCTCATCTAAAAGTACAGGCTCAGTATGAGAACTTAATGACAGAGATAGAAGAGTCTCGCGCTAAGAGAATGCAGGCTCAAGCCTTCTTGGCGGATGCGTATATGCAGGTAGAGAATGCTAAATTAACTCCTGATGAAATGAGTAATAATCAAAAAGAAGCTAAGGAAAACTTTCAGAAAGAGAAAAGAAAACTTAAAGTAGAAAAATCTTAACATGACTAAGCTATTAAAAAAGGGAGATACTGGACCTAATGTAGTAAGACTTCAGAAAATTATAAATGTTATACCAGATGGTAAGTTTGGTCCCCATACTGAAAAGGCTGTAATGCGCTTTCAGCTAGAAAAACAACTAAAAGTAGATGGGATAGTTGGACCTAAGACATGGCATATGCTTACCATGAGTAAATCCAGCGGTGAAGCAATTGATGAAGATAGTGATATAAACTCGCAATACTTTAAAACTTCTTATAATCAGTTAATCCATAAATATTACCTAAGTAAAGATGAATACGCTTCTAAAAGAGGCGGGAATGAATATTGTTTTTTACATCATACAGCTGGTAGAGAAAATCCATACAGAACAATAGATCATTGGAACAAGGATACCCGGGGTAGAGTTGCTACAGAGTTTGTTATAGGGGGTCAATCCCATAAAACAGGTGATGATAAATATGATGGCAATACAGTACAAGCTTTTCCAGAAAGCGGGTATGGATGGCATTTAGGTAAGACTGGATCTGGACATATGAACAGACACTCTGTTGGTATAGAAATATGCTCTACAGGATACTTAGATGAAATCATAGATATAGATGGAACTATTACGGAATACCGTACATATTTTAATTCCGCTGTAGATAAAAGTCAAGTTATAAAACTTGATGAGCCATTTAGAGGTAAATTTTTTTATCACAGGTATTCAGACAAACAAATAGAAGAGGTTGATAAGCTTTTAAGATATATAGCAGAAAGAGATCAGATTGATATGAGAATAGGACTTCAACAGTTTATAAAGAAGTATGGTCCTAAGAAAGCATTTGAATTTCAAGAAGATGCCTATTATGGTAAAGTTAAAGGCTTATTAAGTCACACTAATGTAAGAAGAGGTAAATCAGATGTTTATCCAGATGAGAGATTAGTGGAAATAATTTTAAAACTTTAGAGATGGCAGAAGTAACTAAAATAACAAAGAAAATAAGAACTAGTTTAGATAAAACATTAAAGTATCAAATACTAACATATTGTTTTTTCAATGATATACAGATAAGCAATGCAGATTTAAATTGCCTAGCTCTATTAGGATTATTGGGTGAGCATGAACTTACAGATTTTTGCAAGATAGCTGTAACAAATGATGTATTTAAAAGCCCGCAATCTGCAAGAAATGCTGTAAATAAAGCTACTAAAAAAGGCTTGATATCTAAAAATGGAAATAGCAAAAAAAGTATTCTATTATCTAAAAAAATACAAACTTCAAAGGAGGGTGTAGTTTTATTAGATTTTAAAATTCTTGGAGAATGATACCAAAAAAATATACAACATTTAAAAAGGATATTTCAAATGAAGTTGAGGTACATCAGTCTGTAGTAGATGATCTAGTTCAATTTTATTATGCTAAAGTAAGAGAAGCTTTATCTAATTTAGATGATAATAGAGTTTATGTTGAAGGATTAGGTACATTTTCAATAAGAAAGGCAAGACTTGAAAAAGCTATAGTTAAAAACAAAAGTTATTTAGGCAATTTAGAAAAGCGTACCTATAAAGGCTATTCTAAAGTATTATCTGTTGAAAATAAGATAGATAAATATGAAAAAATGTTGATTAAAATTAAAGAAATAAATGATAAAAGATCTGAATTTAAAAACAATAGATCATGAAAATAAAAGATATTTTTAACAATAGAAGTCAAATTCTAGAAGGAATAAAAAATAAATTATTTAAGAAAGAACATGTAGAAGCTATTGCTAAAGAAAGATGGGAGCAGCATTGTGTAAGGTGTGACTCATTGGATAGAGATGGTAAAAAATGCACAGTTCCTAAAACAGAACCATGTTGTGGTGAATGTGGTTGCAGCTTGGGTCTTAAAATAAGATCATTATCTAGCTCTTGTCCTTTAGATAAATGGAATGCTGTACTTACAGACGAAGAAGAAGAAAAGTTAAATAAAAATATAAAAGATGGCAAAGACGGATCTAAATAAACTTAGGCAAACTAAAGAGTATTTTACTGAAAAGTATTTTACTGAAAATGTAGACTATACATATGTAAGTAAAAATGATAGATATTTTAAAGAAAAAGTTATAGAGTTGAGAAAAGATTTTCCCAATGACAGAGAGTTTGGATCAGCTGTTGCACAATTATTACACAAAGATAAAAATCCTGATTTTCCGGGAGTACAAAACTTATAGCTATGGCAATAACATTTAAAGAAAAAGGACATACATATGAAAGCAATGATCAAGATAAGATAGACTGGATTAGTGTTACATCATTAGTTAGTATGTTTAAAGAACCGTTTGATGGTAAAACGCAAGCAAAAAAATCATCTAAAAACAAAAAATCTAAATGGTACGGTATGGCACCAAAAGAAATTTTAGATGCATGGGATAATGAAAAAAATAGGGCAATTAAACTTGGTAATTGGTATCATAATCAAAGAGAAGCTGATATACTAGATTTTAAAACAATTGAAAAAGATGGAATTGAAGTTCCAATAATAAAACCTATAGTTAAAGAAAACGGTGTTAAACTAGCACCAGAACAAAAGCTTTCAGATGGCGTATATCCAGAACATTTAGTTTATTTAAAGTCCGCGAAAATTTGTGGCCAGGCTGATGTAGTTGAGATAGTGAATGGAGTCATTAATATTAATGATTACAAGACAAATAAAGAAATAAAAGAAAAAGGCTTTACTAATTGGGAAGGTATAACTAAGAAGTTATATAAACCAGTATCTCATTTAGATGACTGTAATTTGAATCATTATAACCTACAATTGAGTATTTATGCCTATATTATTAAGAAGCATAATCCTAAACTTAAAATAGGAAAGCTTACAATACAGCATGTAAAATTTAAACAAATAGGTGAAGATGAAAATGGTTATCCAATTAATGAACATATAAACGGAGAGCCTATTTTAGAAGATATCACAATGTATGATTTACCTTATCTTAAGTCTGAAGTTATTAGTATTATTAATTGGCTAAAAACAAAATAAAATGGCAGCTATAGATCCAGATGATATGATTGCGTGTACTATTGTTACACAATTTGTAGAAACAGTTACAACAACCGTAACTGAACCTAGTCCTCCGTTACCTCCACTTCCGCCAGACGCGGATCCTGCAGTTGCTGCAGCCTTAAGTGGTGCGCTGGGCAATACTGCAATTTCATATGATACTCAAGAACAAAATATAGTAGAGTCACTTCAGAGCGGTTATTATAATAGAACTAAAGTTGTAAGTTTAGAGCCTGTAGTAGATGGGCAGACTTTAGTTCCGGGCAGAACTGAAATATTTTTTGACAATGGTTCATCTATAAAAATTGCAGCACTGATGATAACTGTATTAAATGATATAACAACATGATAGTAAAATTATTTGATATTCAAAATGATAAAGTAGTAGTAACAGAACACTGTTATGCTTTAGACTTTTTAAAATCTATAATGGAAGAATATCCTGAATCATATATGTCCATATATCAATATTTATTTTATATGGCTTGTCCAGATCCAGAATCTAATCCGTTTTTTAACTTACCGGAACATGAAAAAGAAGATATTGTTATAACAGAAGTTAGTTTAGAAGAATCTACAGAAGATCCTAAGATAAGATATGCTTTAGATATGTGTTTAAAAATGTATGAAACGCCAACAATGCGGGCATATATGGGAATTAAAAAGGCTTTAGATAATATGGCTACATATATGGCAAATACTCAAATAACAGATGGTAGAGATGGAAACATTAGTCAAATAAGAGCTGTAGCTAAAGACTTTGACGCAATTAGGCAATCATTTAAAGGTGCATTTAAGGATTTAAAAGATGAACAATCAACTTCTGTACGCGGAGGTCAAGGATTAGCGTATGACCAATAATTTAATTTTTTTATACTGGGATGAACCCATATACAAATCAAAATCAAATAAAAATGACAAAGCAAAAGGTAGTACCAATAGGCAGAAAAGTATTGATAAAGAACAAAGTACCAGCTCAATATTATCCGGGAACAACAATACTGAAAACAGAAGTAGTAAATGAATATATTGCTGATATAGTAGCAGTTGGAGATGCCGTTCAAGGGTTGGAGGTTGGAGATGTTGTAAAATACTCTGAACATGCAGACGGTATAGATATGATGCATGATGGCGAAAAAGTACAACTAATGAACTATGATATGATATTTGCAAAAATAGTAGATGCATAAAATTGTACAAACATATGATAATGGTCAATGGACTGAAACCACTTTTGAAAATGAGCAAGAGTGGTTAGATTTTTTATTGCCATTATTTAAGGAGCCTGGTAAATATAACTTTGATGAAACATCTTTCATTTTTAATGAACAGGCTAGAATATTTAATGATCAAGGGTTTTATTGCAACAAACCTTTTAGATCAAAAGACTTCACTAGATATTGGGATAAAGAAAAAGATAAATGTAGAAATGGAGTTATATATCACAATAAAGGTGAGACATGGTATTTAACCAGAGACTATTATATGTGGTTAAATTTTCTTCCTATTTATGATAAAGAAGAAAAAGCATACGGATTTGCAAAAGTTAGAGATGCTCAGTATCATATGGCCATATATGAGATAATAGCAGAATTAAATAATAAACATGCTGCTATATTTAAAAAACGTCAGATAGCATCTTCTTATTTCCATATGGGTAAGCTTATAAATACATACTGGTTTGAAGAAGGTAGTGTTTGTAAAATAGGGGCAAGTCTTAAAGATTACATTAATGATAAAGGATCCTGGAAGTTTCTAGAAGAGTATAAAGATTTTCTTAATGAGCATACTGCTTGGTATAGGCCAAGCAATCCAGAAAAAGTTTTACTTTGGCAACAGCAGATTGAGGTTAGAGTTGGCAATAGAAAAACAAGCAAAGGTTTAAAATCTAAGATACAAGGTGCATCATTTGAAAAGAATGCAACAACTGGAGTAGGTGGACCCACAACTTATTTCTTTCATGAAGAAGCGGGTATTGCACCCAAGATGATGGATACGTATGAGTATTTACGTCCCGCAATGTCATCTGGAATGATGACTACAGGACAGTTTATTGCGGCAGGATCTGTTGGTGATTTAGATCAATGTAATCCACTTAAGGATATGATACTTAATCCTACTAATAATGATATATATGCTGTTAAAAGTAATTTATTAGATAAAGATGGTACAGAAGGATTATCTGGATTATTTATACCAGAACAATGGTCTATGCCTCCATATATAGATGAGTTTGGTAATTCAAAAGTAAAAGAAGCTTTAGAGGCAATATTAGTTGAAAGAGCTGAATGGAAGATAAAACTTAATCCAGAACAATATCAATTAAGGATATCTCAGAAACCTACAAATATTGCAGAAGGCTTTGCATATAGGAAAGAATCTATATTTCCACAAGGTATTATTCAACGGCAATTAAAAAAGATAGAAGACAAAGAATATCATTATGAACATATAGAGCTTAACAGAACACATGAAGGTATAGAAGCTAAGAGAACTTCAAAACTTCCTATAACTACATTTCCTGTAGATAAAAAAATGCAGGATAAAACAGGTAGTATAGTTGTTTGGGAAAGACCTGTTAAAAATCCAGAGTGGGGTGCATACTATGCTTCTATTGACCCCGTATCTGAAGGTAAAACAACAACGTCAGATTCATTGTGTAGTATATATGTTTACAAAAATGCTGTTGAGATAACAAGAGAAACTCCAGAAGGTGTAGAGCAAATAATTGAACAGGATAAAATTGTAGCAGCATGGTGCGGTAGATTTGATGATATTAATAAAACACATGAAAGACTTCAGTTAATAATTGAATGGTATAATGCATGGGCTGTTATAGAAAACAACATATCTCTTTTTATTCAGTACATGATATCTAAGAAAAAGCAAAAATATTTAGTCCCAAAACAACAAATATTATTTTTAAAAGATATAGGCTCAAACAAAACAGTATACCAAGAATATGGTTGGAAAAATACAGGTACACTTTTTAAAAGTCATCTTATATCATATGCAATAGAATTCTTAAGAGAAGAGATTGATGAGGACCTTGATGACGAAGGTAACGTTATTAGTTCTACTTTAGGAATAGAAAGAATACCAGATCCAATGCTACTAAAGGAAATGCTAGCATACCAACCTGGTGTGAATGTGGATAGACTTGTATCTTTTGCAGCACTTATTGCATTTGCTAAAGTTCAGCAGTCAAATAGAGGTTATTTGAAAGTTAAAGAAACAGATTCATCTTTGGAAAAGTCCCAAAATTTGTATAAATTAAAGTATAGTCCGTTTAAAAATTTGGGCCGTAATAAGTCAAACTCATCCCGAAAAATAAAAAGAAGCGGATTTAAAAATTTTAGATAATGAAAGTATTCAATGCAATGCAACTTAAAAGTGGTGCTAAAGGTGAAGGTTATCCTACTTCATCTAGTTTAACCCAACCTATACAATTTTTACCATCAAAAAAGAAAAATGATGATTGGTATGCTTGGAATATTGATTGGCTTGAGCTACAAGGTATTGAATTTTTAAGACATAATGCAAGAAAGCTTTTAAAAAACTATAAACTTGCAAAAGGTATTATAGATAAAAGTGATTACATTATTGAAGAAGATAATGATTATAAGGAGCTAATGGACGTCCTTACTAAAGAAGATTCATCTGCTTTAGAGCTTAAATTTTATCCTATAATCCCTAATGTCATTAATGTACTAACGGGAGAATTTTCAAATAGATTTTCCAAAGTTCAGTTTAGAGCTGTAGATGACACCTCTTATAATGAGATGTTAGAAGATAAACGTGCAATGATAGAAGAGAATTTACTAGAAGATGCACATGCTAAGTTAACTGCAAAAATGATTGAGATGGGTGAAGACCCTTCTTCTGAGGAAGCCCAAGAACAACTAAGCCCTGAAGGTTTAAAATCTCTTCCAGAAATAGAAGACTTCTTTTCTAAAGATTATAGAAGTCTTGTTGAGGAATGGGCAAGTCATCAATTAAAAGTTGATGAAGAAAGATTTAAAATGCAAGAACTTGAAGAAAGAGGTTTTAGAGATATGCTTATTGCAGATAGAGAATTTTGGCATTTTAAAATGCTAGAAGACGATTATGACGTAGAGCTTTGGAATCCTGTTTTAACATTCTATCAAAAATCTCCAGATGTTAGATATATTTCTAATTCTAATTATGCCGGTAAAATTGATTTAATGACTGTTTCAGATGTAATTGATAAGTATGGTTATTTAATGACCGAATCTCAATTAGCATCACTTCAAGAAATATATCCAGCTAGATCTGCGCTATATCAAGTCAATGGTATGCAAAACGATGGTTCTTACTATGACCCATCTAGATCACACGAATGGAATACCCAAATGCCAGGTTTAGCTTATAGACAGTATGTAAGTAACTGGAATGATGATCCTGCTAGAGGTGGGGATATTGTTAGTCAAATATTAAATGAAGGTGAAGATGTGGGTATTTGGGGAGAAGCTGAACTAATGAGGATTACAACAACATACTGGAAGACCCAGCGTAAGCTTGGGCATCTTACTAGAATTAAACCAGATGGTGAAATAATTCAAGAAGTTATTGACGAAAACTATAAAGTTACAGAAAAGCCTGTATATGATACAACAATATTTAAGCAAAAAAGTAAAGAAAATTTATTAGAAGGAGAGCATATTGATTGGATATGGATTAATGAAGTTTGCGGAGGAGTTAAGATAGGGCCTAATTTACCTGCATTTTGGAGATCAAATATGGGGGATAACATGAATCCAATATATTTAGGTATTAATAGAACTAAGCCCGGCAGAATCCCATTCCAATTTAAAGGTGATCAGACACTATATGGATGCAAGCTACCTATAGAAGGAAGAGTCTATTCAGATAGAAATACTAAATCAACATCACTAGTAGATCTAATGAAAGCATATCAAGTTGGTTACAATATGGTTAATAATCAAATTGCAGATATACTTGTAGATGAACTAGGTACTGTTATTATGTTTGACCAGAATGCGCTACCAAGACATTCAATGGGAGAAGATTGGGGTAAAGGTAATTATGCAAAAGCATATACAGCAATGAAAGATTTTAGTATGCTTCCTTTAGATACATCTATTACTAATACTGAAAATGCAACAAACTTTAATCATTATCAGACTTTAAACTTAGAGCAAACAAATAGATTAATGTCTAGAATACAACTTGCAAATCATTTTAAGCAACAAGCATTTGAGTCTATTGGAGTTAATCCCCAACGTATGGGTACTCCAATGGGACAAGAAACAGCTACTGGTGTAATGCAGGCAATGAATCAATCATATGCTCAAACTGAAATGTACTTTACGCAGCATGCAGATCAATTAATGCCAAGAGTTCATCAAATGAGAACTGATTTAGCGCAGTTTTATCACAGCTCAAATCCAAGTGTAAGATTAAGTTATATTACTAGCGAAGCTGAAAAAGTAAATTTTGTAATTAATGGCACAGATCTGCTATTACGTGATTTCAATATATTTACAACAACTAAAGCAAATCATAGAGCTATACTAGAACAGCTTAAACAAATGGCTATTCAGAATAATACTACAGGTGCTAGCATCTACGATCTTGGAAATGTCATTAAAGCTGAATCAATTTCTGAAGTTTCAGATATACTTAAAGATGCTGAAACAAAAACTGAAATGCAAAGACAGCAAGAAATGCAACAACAAGAGAAAATGCAACAAGAGCAAATCCAAGCTCAGCAAGAACAAGAACAGATGAAACTTCAGTTTGAGCAGGAAGAAAATGATAAGGATAGACAAAAAGATATTACAGTTGCAGAAATTAGAGCGGCTGGATATGGTGCAGGAGAAGATATAAATGAGAATCAGATGTCAGATTTTCAAGATGCAATGAGTGATATGAAAGAAACTGCTAGATATAGAGAGCAAATGGATCTTAAAAGAAACGAAAATATCATGAAGCAAACTGAAAGTAAAGCTAAATTGGATATTGAAAAAGAGCGTCTTAGAACTCAACAGTCCGTAGCAAATACAAACTTGGAAATAGCTAGAGAGAATAAAAATAAATATGATGTTCAAGCCAAAAAAGAAGATCAAAAGAAAAAGAAAAAGAAATAAAATAAATCTATTCTAAAGTTTATTTTTGACGTTAGCTATACTACTGATAAAAAGTTTAAATAAAGCTCAAATAATTTAAGTTTATTTGAAATCTTTGTTTTATATTATATATGAATAGTTCATTTGAATTAAAAACCAACAAAATATGAGTGATAATACAAACAACGTGGAAACCACAGTAGAAAAAGTAAATATTGATATTGATGAAGTCTTTGGGGCTGGAGTAGATAATGTAACTCTACCTGAAGAAGAATCAAAACCTGGCATTTTAGATAGAGTAAATCCTGATCCAGATTTTACGTTTACAGAAGAAGTTAAAAAAGAAGACTGGATGGAGAATGAAGATGTGGTTACTCCAGAAAAAATAACTAAAAAAACTGAAGCTGGTATTAAAGCCGAAGGTGGAGAAATAATTGACGATCTTGAGGATAATTCTGAATTGGAAAATAATGAAGATACAGTAAAAGAAGAGACAAGAGGTAGAAAGCAAATAAATGGATTTACAGATGTCATTAATAAAATGGTAAAATCTGATAAGCTGTTTGCTTTTGATGATGATAAACCTTTGGACGAATATAGCGCAAAAGATATTGAAGAATTGCTTGACGCAAATATGGAAGAAGTTAAAAATCAAGTTAGAAGGGAAACACCTAAACAATTTTTTGAAGCTCTTCCGAATGAATTAAAAGTAGCAGCTCAATATGTAGCTGATGGTGGCACAGATCTTAAAAGTTTATTTAAAACTTTAGCTCAAGCTGAAGATACTTTTGAAATAGATGCTTCTAATGAATCAGGACAAGAAAGAATTATTGTAGAATATCTTACAAGTACAGGATATGGTACACCTGATGAGATTGCAGAAGAAATAGAAATATGGAAAGACTTAGGAAAACTTGAGCAACAAGCAATGAAGTTTAAACCTAAGTTAGATAAAATGCAAGAAAAAGTTGTAGCTCAAAAATTACAACAACAACAGCTTAAGCAAAAGCAACAAGCAGATGCATCTAAACAATATATGGATAATGTATACCATACTCTAAAAGAAGGAGCTTTATCTGGAATGAAATTAGATAAAAAAACACAATCATTATTATATAATGGTTTAGTTCAACCTGCATATCCATCAGTGAGTGGTAAAAATACAAACTTGTTAGGACACTTATTAGAAAAGTATCAATTTCAAGAACCTAATTATACTTTAATCTCAGAAGCCCTTTGGTTATTAGCAGATCCGAGAGGATATAAGTCTAAGATAATGGAGATGGGAGCTCAAAAGAATACTGAGAAAGTAGTTAGAAAGCTTAAGATGGAACAATCTAATAAAGGAACTGCTTCTTTAGGTGTAGCAGAAAAAGAGAAATCAACAAAAACATCTAAAAGAAAAATAGCCAAACCAACAAATATTTTCAAACGGATTTAATAATCAAATAATATAAATAACAAATAAAAACAAAAAACAATTAATTATGGCAACTCCAGTATTAAACAATGGGATTTTCTTGAGAGATACGCAATACAAAGCGTCTTCTCATGTTGATTCCTACCACTTGTCTCAGATGCTTGGTTCTTCAGAACCAATGGATATGGGTCCAGTTGATTTATGGGCAATGACTCAAAAAGTAGAAATGCCCCTTTACCAGATGGCTTCATTTGGTGGAAAGAATACCATTATGGTAGACAACGCTCGCGGTGAGTACAAATGGCAAACGCCAATTGCACAAGATCTTCCATTTATAGTTTCTAATGTAGAATCTGCAAATGATCTTGGTGCTGATGGTACTACTTTTAGACTTAAACTCTCTAAAAGAACATTTGGTCACGGTGACATTATTACTTATGATAAGTACAATGGACTTGAAATGTACATTACTGCTGAGGATATTATTCCTGCAGGAGATGGATTCATTTACACAGTTCAATTAGTAAACAACAACAATGCAGCTAGTTTAGACGCTTCTTTGTATTTAGTTCCAGGAACTAAGTATTTTAGAAAAGGTTCTGCTAGAGGTGAGTATGGTGAAAGATTTTCAGACATTGAGACTGGATCTGGATTCCGTGAATTCTACAACTTTGTAGGAGGAGCTGAAGCACACGTACATTACTCTATTTCTTCTAGAGCTGATCTTATGATCAAAGGTGGAATGAATAGTGATGGTACTGTACCAGTAACTGAGATTTGGAGAAACTTTAACCAAGATCCTAACAATCCTTCTGTTTCTTCTATTGAAGAATTAGTAGCAAGCATGGGTAAATCAGGTGCTAGAGATGCATTTGAAAGCGGTTCACTATCAAGAACTTTCGTTACAAATATGGAAGCAGCACATCTTTCTAAGATTGCAAATGATATTGAAACTTACCTAATGTGGGGTAAAGGTGGTAGAATCAGACAAGACGGTCCAGATGATATTAGATTATCAGTTGGTCTTTGGTCACAGTTGGATAACTCATTTAAAAGAGTATACAACAAGTCTAGCTTTACACTTGATATGTTTAAATCTGAACTTTACAATTTCTACCAAGGAAAAGTTGAGTTTAAAGGGCCAGACCCGCAAAGACAACTTATCGTACAAACAGGTATTGGCGGTATGCAATTAATCAACAAAGCTATTGCTGATGAAGTATATGGTTCTGGATTAGTTCAAAATGCTTCTGATATTGGTGCGGTAACTGGTAAAGGAATGGACTTAGACTTTGGTTTTGCTTATACAAGCTTTACTATTCCTTTCCTTGCTAACGTTAAGTTTGTACTTAACCCAGCATTTGATAACTTACACACTAATGATATTGAGAATCCATTAATTGATGGAAGACCTCTTAGCTCATTTAGCTTTATCATCTTTGATGTAACTGATAATGGAAATGACAACATTCACTTGTTGAAACTTTCTTGGGATAATCAACTTAAATGGTTCTACCAAAATGGTACAATGGATTATATGGGAAGAACGCAAGGATTTGCTTCTACCGGACAGTTCAATGGATATAGAGTTTATATGACTCAATGTATGCCAGCTATTTGGGTTAAGGATCCAACTAAGGTTCTAAAAATTGTAATGAGAAATCCAGTAACTGGAGGCTCGTTCTAAATAACAATTATTAAGGGGGAGTTAATTCTCCCCTTTTTTGTTTAATATTTAAAACTTTAAAAATGAACTTTATAAAAAGAATAAAAGCTCTCTTCCCAGACAAGTATATTGGGAAAGATGTAAGAGCGGGAAAAAAAGGTGATAGTACAATTCAAGTTGCCAGACTATCTCATGTTAATGCAGTGGGTAAAGCTGCAGAAGCGGGATTGCAATTAGTAGCTGATGGTATGACTAGTTCAACAAATTCTACTTTGTTACCTACATCAACATTGCAAAGAACAGCAACTGAAATTGAATTTTCAGATGGAATCAAATTAGTTGGATATAAATTAATTACATTCCATTTACTAAATGATACAAATGCTTTAGCTGATATAAACACTGTTAGAATTGGTTCTCCAGATGGAGGTACAACTCCTGGAGGATTTTATCTTCCTTACAGTGTAGGCGGCTGCGTAAAAGCTGATGATAGCGCATTATCTCCAGCAGGTACTAAGATTATATCTACATTTCAGAATGGATCTGATATGACAGATACATCTGGTGGTGCAAATGATGGTTTAGCAATTCAAACAGATCAAACATCAATTTCAGCATTTAATAATACTGCTAATGTGGATAATTCAGTTGATGTAGATTTTGGTGTAATTGTTAGTCCAGATGGTGGTGTTGACTCTACAGCAGAGATATTTGTACAATACGAATTCTTGGCATATTCAACTGCAGATGTTGCATTATTACCTTAACTATTAATATTTAAAAATTGAAAAAAATGGCCGAAGAATTATATGCTAAAGAAGCACCGTTAAAAGATGATAGAGTAAAAGAGTTAGCTTACACAGATCCTGTATATAGTAAACCAATGTACGCTGAAAATGCTGTAACTGTTGATACAAACATACTTAGAAATAAAGCGTTAGATGCAACGTTTGTTACAGATGTAAAGTTAGATGAAAAACTGAAATTTGAAGATCCAGATTATACTTCTGTAACTTTAATCAAAAGAGCAGGTGAAGGAAGTGTGGAAGATTATGCAAAAGTGGTAGCAGAGTCAGCTTTAAAAACTGGTACTACAGATGAAGAAGCTGCCGCAGATATCATTAGTGAAAAAGCAAAATTTGAAAAAGAAGATGCAATAAAAAAAGATGAAAAAATAAAAACTTATTTTCAGGATTCTTTTAGACTTATGGTATCTACATTTAGAGTTAAGTTATTGTTTGATCCTGAAAGAGGTGTGGTAGATAAAAAAGCTCAAGAAGCTCTTGATAAAAAAATTGAGAAAAAGAAAGAGTTGGTTGAGTCAGTATTAACCAAGTTTTCAAATACAGCAAGTTTTTCTGATAGACTTAGAAAAGCATTACCTGATTCTGTTAAAGAATTGGGTTTACCAATAGAGAAAACAGACGCTAAATATAGCTCGCTTTAATTACTCAAATAACTATTGCCGGTTTAATTGCCGGCATTAGAAATATTAATTGATAACGTGCATAATTATGTACATTTGAGTGATGATTAATAATTTATAAAAACCAATAAAAAAAATGGAAGATTACACAATTGTAGAAAAGTATCAGCAAGGTAAAGATAGTACTGTTGCCATACGCCCTTATTTTAATCCAGATAGAGAAAACATGGGGTTAGAAACTTATGGAATGTCACTTCATGAAGGAGTATGGCACCAAGAATCATTAGCCTGTTTAGAGCTAAATGGAATTAAAAGATATGTTACTGGATTAAATGAATTTGCTCCTGAAATAAAAAAATTATCTCCAGGAGAAAGAGAGCTTAAAGTAAAAGAGATTAGAAAGACTGTAGCTCAATTAGAGGCTGAACTTGCAGCTAATATAATTGACCCGGAAGATAAAGACTTTTGGAATAAGGTTACATTGCTAAAACCAGATAATGATGCATTTTGGTCTAGAATAGAACTTAGATGTGGAAATGAACCTGTATTTTTAGATCCTACAAAAGATCCTTATGATCTGATTAAGATACATGCAATTAATGCAGGAGGATTTTCAATGATATCTAAGTCACTTAAAGCTGCTAAAAAATCACCTAATCCTAAGAAGTTTTATTTAGATCAATCAGATGAAACTATATCTACTAGAACAGAATATACTAAATTAAAAAATAAAGCTCTTGTTAAATTAGAGGAAATGCATTCTAAAAATTTAACAAAACTTATGTATGTTGCAAAAGTTGTTGATGCTGATAGTGTGCAGTATTCTAAATCAACACAAGCAGATATTATTTATGAAAACATGGACGCGTTCATAAATGGAAATGGAACTGAATCAAGTAAAAAACGCGCAGCTACATCTTTTATTGATGCGGCAAATGATACAATGAAAAGTTTAAAACTAAGAGCATTAGTAAAAGATGCAATGTTTTACAGATTTATATTGGTGAAATCTAATGGATTTATTGAACCTTTAGATAATAGCATTAGGCTTGGTAAAGTTCCAAGTGAAGTTGTATCATTTTTACAAAGTGCAGAGAATGATGAAATATTAAAATCTTTATTAGAAAAGGTTGAACCTTACTGGAATGCATAATGGATAATACTACTCTACAAATAAAGCTAAAGCAAAGGTTGAATAAATTAGCCAGCAATGATTATGATAACATTGAAAAATGGCAAATGATAGAAGCTTTTAATAAGGCTGCTGTAGAATGGTCTAGAAGGCAACTACATGGCGGTAATGTGTATAAAGAAGGTGATGAGTTTTCTAAAAGGCGTATTGATGATATGCAAGTACTCCTTCAAGAACTATTATTAACTGGAATAGAAACAGATAATTATTTTGAAACTACTAATTTTCCAACTGAAGATTATCTAGAATTTAAAAGGATTAATGCAAAGGCTAATGATGAGTGCTGCCCTGATAGTAGGCAAATGTCAGTTTATTTAACTGAAGAAGCTAATGTTACATTAAATCTTAGAGATCCATTAAAAAATCCTAGTTTTGAATGGGCTGAAACTTTTTGTACATTAATTGGCAATACGATCAGGATATATAAAAATCCTACTTTTAATATTGTAGAGCCTACTCTAACATATTATAGAAGACCTGCCTATATTCAATTTAACGGCACTCTTAATCCATATACGGGTCTTATATCTACATTAGATGTAGAATCTGAATTTAAAGATGATATTGTAGAATTAATATTAGATGAAACAGCTGCTATAATTTCTGGAGATATAGATAATTATAATCAAATGCAAAGAGAAACTCAGGCAGCTGAAAGATCTAATTAAATTTTATTGGTTTATTAAAAAAAGTTTTTGTATATTATATATGTCCAAAGAGGACAAATTGTATTTCTAAATTAAAAAATAAAAAAAAATGGCGTATTTTAATCACGCATTTGCAAAAAGTTGGTTAGCTACAGACGTACTAACTGGCGGAGAAGCTACATCTGCATTTACAGCAGGGGATTTCGCATTAGTTGACGGAAGAACTTGGGAAGAAGATTCAGCTGGTAATATTGCAACTGCTAAACACTTAGCCTATCTAGTAGGAGGAAATTTCCACTCTGCTGATAGCATTGGTAATAATCCGGGACATGGAGGTTACCAAGAATCAATTAAATCAAAAGGAATTAACTTCAACTACATTAGCAGACTTGGGTTTGCTCCTGTTGTTGCATCTAAACAAGGTTCTGCTTGTCTTACTGTAGGATCTACATGTGCTCCATGTGGTGAGAATTTATTCTTACGTATGGATGTAAAAGGATCTCCAGCACTACGTTTCTTGAACCGCAATGCTTATGCAATTGGCGATAGTTCAGGTGATGCTGCGGCTAATGGAGGACCTCTTCCTGCACTACTTTGTTGTGCTGATGGACAAGAGTATGTTGATCCAGCATTAGCTCTTGCAGCTGCTTTGCAGATGACAATTGCTGATCCTATTGTTGCACCGTTTGTTGCTGAAGCTGGCAATGTAAGTGCGGGTAGTGTTACTGCTGTTGGTACTGGTTATACTAGTGCACCTAGTGTAGCAACTACTGGTGGTAGCGGTTCAGGATTAACTTTAACTACTACTGATGATGGTGGTGGCGGTATTGCTAGTGTTGTACTTGGTGATACTATTGGCTCTGGATATGTAGACGGAGATGTTGTTACTGTTACAGGTGGTGGCGCTAATGCTACTGTTGAACTTACAGTTACAACAGCAGGTATGGTTGTTATTGAGGCAGGTGTTGAAACGGCTTATACTATAGCTGAAGTACTTGATGGAACTTATACTCCAACTGCTGATCCAGTTGGTGATCAAGTTTCTGCTAGAGCTTGTGTAAATGGTGCTTATGTTGACACTAAATTTGGTGATTGTTCATTTGATACTAGAGATCATTATGAAAAAGAGCCTGTATCTCTTATCTTTTCTTTCTTAGATGAGACAGGAAATCCTTGTAGTGATTGCGGTACTTCCGTATCTAGTCCTGGACAAATGGCTCAAACTTCAGGCGAAACTGTTCTTAGATCTTTACTATTAACTGAGAGATATGCTCAAAATCCATTTAACCAAGGAAACAGAGATTCTTCTAGAATCCGTGAAATTGAAGGATTTGATCCAATCTTAGATGCTGTTACTAGAACTAAGCTTTACAGAGTTTATTACTTACAACACAGTGTTCCACGTTTGAACAACCCATCTGGAGTGTTTGACAACGATCAATACTTGTATCAAGTATTTGTTGACGAAGATAATGGAACATTAGTAACTGCAATGGATGGTCTATGGGCTGCCATTGAAGCACAATGTATTGCGGTAGGAAACTATCTTGTAGAGAGCACAGACTCACTATAATATACATATCATAATAAAAATGGAAGGTGAGATTTATGTCTCACCTTTCTTTTTATATTCCTGTTTTTTTTGTATATTATTATTGTACGTATAAATAATTTGATTCCATGGCTGAAAAGCATATTTTAAGTTTAGAACTTCCTACTGTAGCAAATTGTGAAATCTTGTCTATAAAAGATACAAGTCAGTATTCTGATATTGTATCAAAAGATTGCCCTGAACTTCTTATTACAGTACCGGGTTTTAATAATCCTACACTAATAGAGGTTACTCCAGGATTTGATTTAAATTTAGCAGGATGTGATCTTAAAATACAAACTACAGCTTGTGGTGAAGAAAACATAGCACTTCCAGATGGAGTATATGTAATAAGATATAGTTTATCACCAAATGATAAAGTATTTGTAGAATACAATTATTTACGTACAACAGCAATTTTAAATTTATATTACGAAGTATTGTGTGGATTAAATTTATCTGACTGTGAGCCTTCTTCTGATAAAGAAGATCTTATTTCAGAAATAAACTATCTACGTATTTTAATTGACTCAGCAAAAGCTCAAGTTGAATATTGCCATAACCCTAGTAAAGGAATGTCAATGTATGATTATGCTTTAACTAGATTGAGAAAAATACTTTGTACTACATCACCTAGTAACTGTTAAAACCAATAATATGAAATGTGTAAGTTGTAATAAAGGATTTTCTTGTGGTTGTCAAAAGACAAAAGCTAAAGACGGAAGTACAGTGCATAAATCATGTCTTAGTAAATATAATGGTACTATTAATCAACCAGCTAATAGGTTAACTAATAGCATCAATAAAGCTAAGTCTAATTTAGTAAAATAATGCCTGAAGAAAAAGTAAATATAGAAAGTGAATTTGCAAATGCTGCCTACCAAGATTTTATATCTGTTAGATATGGGTTAACTCCTTGCTGTCATTTTGATTTTCAATCTATAACAATTAAACGTGACGCATGTAATTGGGAAAAACTGAAGAATACTACTTTAACAAGAACAGAAGGCTTAGTAAGTAAAGCAATTGATTGCGATAACCTAGGATAAAAAAAATAAAAATTATTATATTATATATACACTATGATACCTTCAAAAAAAAATAACACTTCTCCTTGCACACCCGTTTCTTCAAATTGTGTAATATGGCAAGGACCTGATATTTCTTGTATAGATTTATGTAATGGTGACACTATTAGTGATGTTATTGCAAAATTAGCAACAGAGATATGTAGCATAATTGATGCAACATGCGAATGTAATCCAGATCTTACTGGATTAGATATATCATGTATTACAGAAACAACTCCGGAAGGTCTTGTTCCAACTTTGCAAGCAATTATAGATTATAGTTGCGCTAGCTCAGGTGGCGGAGGTACTAAAGATCTTAATGTAAATTTAGCAAAATGCCTTCAATTTGAAGATAGGAATACAGGAAACCGGGTTACTGCTCTTCCTATAGATCAGTTTGCTGAATTAATAGGAAATCAGTTATGCAGTCTTATATCTGTAGTTAATTCATTAGATCAAAATATTCAAAATCTTGATAATAGAATTCAAGTATTAGAAGCATGTGTTTTACCATGTACTCCAAATGGAGAAGCTGATTTTAATGTTATTTCTAATTGTTTATTTAAAGGAGAGACAGTTTCAATATCTACATTAATACTAGCAATTGAATCTAGGTTTTGTCAACAAGTTGGCGCTGTTGGAGATGTATCATCTGTAAATGGAGCTATTTCAGCTCAAGGTATTTCAGCAACAGATAGAAGATTATCTCAAGAAGGTACAATTGGAAATATTGCAGGCTGGCTTGATTCACCTAAAAGTTTGGCTGAATCAAATGTAAATCAATGGAAAATGATAGATGAACTATATCTTTCAGTATTAGATATACAAAGTACTCTACCTAAAAATTGTGATAATGCAAATTTTGTTTTTACCTATAATACTCAAGATTCAAATGGAAACGGACTTGTAGATTTAATAAATTTAAACTTCCAAGCAACTCAAATTCCAGCTGGATTTACGGATTGCAATGGTACTACAACAATTACAGTAACTGATTCAGATGGAAATTCAATTACTCAAAATATTAATGTATCTGGATTAGTTAATGCAAATAGCGGTGTAAATGTAAACATAGAAAGCTTAAATAGATTTTCATCAATAAATCTAAGTATTCCGTTTTGTGTTACTGATGGTAATTCACAATGTGCAGATAGACAGCAGGTAATTATACCATTAAGCGCTCCTTGTCCTTCAGGTGTAACAGTAGCTGCTGGAATAAATACTATTAATGTAAGTTTTCCAAATACTCTAGGTTCAGATGTAGCTTATGAAATAACAGCAACTAGTCAAGAAAGTGGTGGAGTTTTAGGAACTACTCAAATTGTAAATCCATCTACAAGTGTAAATTATACTTTTACGGGAGCAGTTGCCGGAAGCACATATGATGTACAAATTACTGTTATTGCTGGTAGAAATTCCAGAACTACCTGCCCAAGTGAGTCTGTACTTATTCCAGGCATAAACTGCGGAGACGTAGAAGTTATAACTCCATCTACAAATCCTGTTGAATCTTCAGATGTATTTTTAGGATTATATGATAGCGGAGTAACTGTAAAAAGATATTGGTATGATGCTGCAGATGGTTTAATAAAAGAAGAAAATGTGGGAGCTACAGTTCCTTGTGATTCCCCAACTTTATCAAGTCCAACAATGGATTATCTTGGTACACCTGGAGATGTTGCAGTTACTGTAAGTTATGGTACAGAACCTTCTCCAATAAGTGCTGAAACATCATGGAGTATAGACGGAATAACATATAATGGATTAGCAACAGGAGCAGATGGCGTTAGAGTAATCTCAACTGGACAAACAAGCGGCTCTGTTTATATAAAAGTAGAAACAACTTGTACTGGACCTGTATTAAGCATCCCAACTATTTTAAGATATGACTTTGCAACAGAAGTTTGGGTGACAATACAAAGTCCCCAAGAATGTGCAAGTACATCATTAACTGAATCTTGCCCATCAGGTATTGAAGTTGCAAGACAATATCTAGAATGTGGTCCAACTACTTATACTGTATTTGGTGGATCTGCTGCTAGCTATTGGTTTTATATTGGTAAAACAAATAGTCCTGGCGGAACTAGATATATTTATGCAGGATGGGATAATGCTACCAACAGTGTTAGAAGTGTTGTTGAATGCTGTACATGTCCAACATTTATACTTTCAGATCCAATTCAAGTATTATGCGGAAACAATGGAGATAGTGTTGATATAACATTACCTTATGTATTAGGAGAAGGTGACCCAGCTATGACAATACTTGTTAATCCGGTACTAGGATCTGTAGTTCAAGGCGCTATCTCAAATCAATTTACATATACATCAATTAATCCTTCTGGCAATGCGGATTATGCTGATACATTCCAAGTTCAATTGCAACCTAGTGTTCCAGGAACCGGAAATTGTTCTTTATCAGTAATGACTGTTCAAATTGAAATGATTAATGAAAATGTAAAATTAGATTATACGGATCAAGATATATATGTATTTGTAAATACAAATGGTATTAGTTCTGCCAATGGTGGTTTATTAAAAGCCGGATTTGGTATATTAAACGGTTATTGGAATTCTGAATTTGGATACACGGGTAATATTTATTTTATTCCTACGGATTCTAAAAGATGGGCAGGTTATCCTAAAGCTATTGTTGATGATGGTGTTAGCTGGCTTCAATCTGCAGATTTAGCATGGCAAGCATTAGAAGACTTACCAACATCTTGGACTCCAGGTGGTGTTGGAGTTTATAAAAACTCAGCAATAGTATTAACGTTTTCAAATGATTCTAGTGTTGACTATCATGATTTAACATTAGCTTCCGGATATGGAAGTGGACCAACAGCTCAACCAACAGTTTCATACAAAGAAGATTATGATGCATTAATTGATATGTTAAGCGGAACTCAAGAAAGTATATGGGCTCAAGGTTTAGGACTTACTTCAAACCAATTTCCAGATGGTCTTTCTACAGTACTATATCCTTTAGTTGTAAATGGATCTGGATCTGCTGATGCAGCCAATATTTTGCAAATGATTGCAGCTTATACTGCAGAGTTAATTCCACCAAGTAAATATGGAATTGCAACTGCACCGGATGTAGCACCCTATATATTGCAGGGATTGGCAACTACAATGCCTTACACAGGATCTACTACTCCTGGTAATACAATTACTCAATTATTTAGAAAGCCTAGCTTTGGAAGTCTAGCTTTATTAGATCAAGAAGATAGTCCTTCTGAATGGAATGATATAAAAGATGGTATTGGTAAATTTAGAACCTTACTTACAAGAGCAATAAAAAGTGATGATAATACATATCCGGCTACAACATTGCCTGTTACTAATGTATTTGAAGTACAAGATTGTGCTGGAGCATGGGGACCTTGGTTTGTAAGAATAACGGATCACGGTTGCGGAACTATAGGTGTAGGTACTGTAGTTAAATTAAATAATCCAGGAGTTACTTTTCCAGCAAGTGGTGGAAGACCAGAATGGGTAGCTGGAACAAATAAATGTTTAACAATTATTGCTAACTGTTCTGCTACGCCAGATGAATTAACTGTTGACTTAGATAGTACATATGATGAATGTGTATCTTGTACACCTTAATAAATAAAAATTAAATAAAATGGCTTGTAATTGTAATAAATGTAACCCAGCTAAACCATGTGGTTGTTCTGATCCAGCAATAAGTAATCCTTGTACTTATAGTGATTGCAGTGTAGGAAGTGAAAGATGTGCCACGGTATGTTGCACAGAATGTGTTAGCTATTGCGGAACTACTTTTCAAGTAGGTACTGCCGGAAGCATTATAAAAATTGAAACAGGAGAAAGATTAGATTCAATAATTCAAAAAATGGCTTTAATGATGAGTCAGGGAATTGGAGGATGTACATCAGATGATTTACATCATGCTCCGTATAATGTTTATGCTGCTAATATAACATCTAATTCTGCAGTTATATTGTGGAATAGTGAATCTACAGCAACAGCTCAAATAGAAGTATTTGCAGATTCTGGGTTAGGTTATGTATCACAGGGAATTGTTGGACCTACAGTATTGCAATTAGCAATATCTAGTCTTACTACAGCAACTGACTATAAAGTTAAATTAGTCTCTACAGATTCTCTTGCAGCTACCTGCGATAGTGTGGAAATTTTATTTACAACATTACTATAACAGAGGTGATAATTTGTTGGTTTTTTATTACCAAAGTTGTGAAGCCCAGTTAATTCTGGGCTTTTTTTGCTTAAATCATTATATTTATATACAAAATTAAAATCATGAATAAATTAGAACGTCTAGTAGAAGAGTCAAAATATTGGAAAAGAGATCCGGAATACTGCGCAAAAAGAATTGGCATATCTATAGAAGAATTTATAAAAATTAGAAAAAATGTAAAATCTAAAAGGAAAGCTCAAAGAAAATCTAATGCTAATATTTCAGTAAATATTGAAAAAGGTGAAGCTAGATTTGAAGGTAAATCTACAAAAGAACCAAAAGATGCAAACGAAATAATAAATCTTTTAAAAATAGATACAACTAAATGGAAGCTTTCTCAGTACTGGAATAAACAAATGTCAGATCACTGGCGTATATCTGCTCTAGTTACTAAAATTAAAGAATCAGATATAGATCATTTAGAAGAACTAATTCATAAATGGAAACCCAAAAAATATAAAATACCAAAGCTATCAATATCAAAAGGATATTCATTAAGTCCTGACAGAGAAGTTGTATGTGGTGTAATGTCACTTCAGGATATTCATTTTGGAAAAGAAGGTAATGAAACAATAGATAAAGATTTTGAAGATACCGTTCAAAATCTTATGAAAAGAGGAATTGCAGTACATAATATAGAAGAATTATTTTTTGTTGTAGGAGGTGATTTAATTAACATGGATACATTTCACGGTACAACTACAAGCGGAACTCCTCTAGATAATTGTAGTACAGCAACAGAAGCATATATCCAAGCATTTGATGCAATGATATGGGCCATTACGTTTATACTTTCGTATGTCAAGCATTTAACTATAGTATATGTACCGGGTAATCATGATAGATTATCATCATTTCATTTAGTACACGCGTTATCTAAAGCTATAGATTCTGATCAAATAACATGGGATATCAAATATGAAGAAAGAAAAGTCCATGTATGGCATGATAACTTTAATGCCTTTGAACATGGAGATGCTGTAAGCAAAAATACACCAATTGTTTATGCAACAGAGTTTGCTAAGGAATGGGGCTATACTAAAAATAGAACTTTATATACAGGCCATTTTCATCAAAATAAAAAAATAGAATATATAACAACTGCAGAAACAGCAGGATTTATACATAAGACATTACCTAGCTTATCTAAGACAGATTATTACCATTATCATAAAAAATATGTTGGTAATAGAAGATCTGGTAAACTAGAATTGCAATCACCTTCTAAAGGTAATATTTGTGAACTTACTTATTTAGCGGATTAAACTTTGATGTTTAACTTTTTTAAGTGCAGTTTTTTTTGTAAATTATAATATAACTACTATGACAAAAAAATTTAAAAAACCCAATCTCAATGCTCCAAGATTTAGAGAAAAAAGATTAAGCCTTTTAAATAAAACATTGTTAAATGAATTTAAAGAAAAATATCCTAAATATGGGGGTATAGATAATGAAAAATTAAAAAATATAATTAAACTTTATAATAAGAATTTATGGAAAGGTGTAATTGAATATAGAGATGGTGTTGAAATGCCAGACTCTTTAGGATATTTATTTATAGGAACATGTTCTCCAGCTAAGTACAATAAAGCTAATATAGATTACGCAAGTTCAAATGAACATGGTAAGATGTTGCAAAACAAAAATTGGGAAACAGATGGTAATATAGGTAAGATATTTTATACAAATGCATCTGCAAAATATAAATTTAAAAATAGAGAACTTTGGAAATTTGAAGCTTGTAGAGAATTTAAAAGATCTGTAGCTAAAGAATATCCAAAAGACTGGACTAAATATACAGTCATAAAAAATAAGTATCAGATAGCGCATTTGTATCAATCTCAAATTGATTCAGATTTACTAAAAGATTATAATGAATTTGAAATGTAATTATGGCAACAACAATAGGAGAAGTTATATCAAGAATAAGAGGTCAAGTAAAAGCTGAAGTACAAGATGCGTTTGTAACAGATAGATATGTGTATAGTTTGGTTACCAAGTATGCTCAGTTATTTATGAGAAGGCAAGATTTTGCAAATAAACTAATGAAGTTTAATTCAGTATGGCAAACTTTACCATTTATAGAACTTATTGAAGTAGATACTGTTGAAGCAGAATGTTCTGGAATACAAACAGGATGTACAATAAAAAGAAGTAAAAATAAGCTTCCTGATATGATTGAAGGTTATTGGGGTCCTCTAATTAGAACTGTTAGTTCTATTGATAGCTCAATTGAAGCGCAAGCAACACAGCCTGGTACATATACATCTATAACAAAAACAACATCTTTTAGATATAATAAAAAAAAATATTGGTGGTATTTAAACGGATATATTTATTTACCAAATGTTGCATGGGATGCAATTAAGATAGAAGGTGTATTTGATGATAATATAGGAGCATGGTTATGCGAAGAAGGTGCAGAGTGTACACCGCGATATAAGCAACAGATAAATATTCCAGAGGCACTGTTCGCGGAAGTTGAAGGTGAAGTTGTAAAAGCAATGTTAATGACAGTACAAGTCCCATTAGAAGATGGAGATAATAAAGTAAACGTTAATAGATAAAAATAACGCAATGAGCATATCACATAAATATAGAACCTTTGATTCATTATATGAAGATGTATCAATTGATTTTGCAAATTATGCATTGGAAAATATGATTGATCCTGCGCAATTAATTAAAGTAGCAACCAGAGTTAACTATGACTTAGGTTTAAGGATTCATAGAACAAAAGAAATTGTTATTGATATAGAACATGGTAAAGCTAAACTTCCATCAGACTTTGCATATTTAAACTACGCATTCAGATGTGGTGAATACACTATAGCTGATAGACCGCCATCAGGAACCCATATAGAAACATTTAATGATGTACCATATATTCCAGCTCCAGGTGAAGCCGGGCCATGTGAGGATCCAGAATGTAGAGATGTATGTGTTATCAAAACTTGTAGCGGAAATAATGAACATCAATTAGTTCAACGAATTAATCCATCTCAATATAGAACCTTTACCGCTTTTATGCCATTGAGGATTGACACTGTAAATGATGCAACATGTGACTGCCCCAATGTTGGATTACAAGCTCCAGATATTGCTGAAATAAAAGACGGCTTTATGGTTACTAGTTTTACCACAGGTAAAGTTTATATAAGCTACCAAGGCGCAATGGAAGATCATAATGGCAATCTTTTAGTATTAGACCATCCTTATTGCAATGAATACTATGAATATGCCTTGAAACAAAGGATACTTGAAAATATGATATTTGCAGGAGAAAATGTTTCTCAACAATTAGGTCTTATAGAAGGAAGGCTAAGAGGTGCCAGAAACAATGCGCTTAGTTTTGTTAATACTCCTGATTTTGCAGAACTTAAAAAAGTTTGGCTTTTAAATAGAAAGGCTCAATATCATAATTACTATAATATGTTTAAGAGTCATCCCCCTCATGGAAACCGTTTATATAACTTATCATAAACATGGCAAAGCAGCAATCACCAGGAACATCTTCAACAGAAGTGAATGCATTCTCAAAAGGAATGCAAAAAGATTTGTTTGCAAGTCTTAGTCCAAAAGAACAATGGGCACATGCTAGAAATGCGGCAAATAATTCTGTAGATGGAGATGTTGGTGTTATAGGAAATGAACCCGCAAACTTAGAATGTGCCAAAGTACCATACACAATTATTGGTGCAATACACACATATGCTGATCAATGGGTGATATTTTCTACTGATGATGAAAGCTCTGAGATTGGCATATTTGATGATAGTAAATGTGAGTATGAAACTTTAGTTAATGATCCTTGCTTAAATTTTAATAGAAAATATTTAATAACTGGAGCAGCTAAAGAAAATTATGATTGCACATGGCAAGCTTATTGGGATGATAGTAATAATCCCTCAAGAACTTTAAACTTAGATGATATTCCGTGGGTACAGCAAATAGTATCAGCTCCAGGATCAGATTGTGTTTTATATGAAGATAGTACAGTATTAGATTGTGAAAGGATAAGATTAGCTCCTTTATTAACAACTCCTTGTGTAAAACTAAATAAAAATGTAGATGGTGGTCAGCTTAGAAACGGAAGTTATCAGGCACATGTGGCCTATGTTTTAAATGATCAGAAAGTAACAGATTACTTAGGTCGATCTAATGTGCAGGCATTATTTGATCATGATATTAATGGGGGATCATTAGATATTGAAATAACAAATTTAGATAAAGAAGAGTTTGATCAATATGAGCTAGTTATATTAGCAGATAATCAAGGAACAAAAGTTGCAACAAGAATAGGAGTCTACAGTACAGAACAAACTAAAGTAACATTAGATTTTATTGATAACTCTTTACCTACTGTAGCATTAGGTAATTTATTTTTAAAAACTCCGGCTTATGAGAAATCTGAGTCAATGTATGTTGTTAATGATTACTTGATAAGACAAGGACCAACAGAACAATTTGATTTTAATTATCAACCTCTTGCAAATGAAATAAAATCAGAATGGGTTGTTGCTGAATATAATGCGGAATATTATTTTAAAGGAGGTAATAAGACTCAATTTATGAGAGATGAAGTATATCCTTTTTTTATAAGATGGGTGTACAATACCGGAGAAAAGTCTGCTTCATATCATATACCAGGTAAGGCGCCAAGTCTTGCTGTTACAGGTAATCCTTTAACTACAACATCATTTGCAGATTTAGGTCCTAATTCAGATCCTAATATGATTAGTGATTCCGGATCAGAATATAATTTTCAAGTATTTAATACAGCTGAAATAACGGCTGTAAACTTATCTATTCCAACAGGAGATGGCGGTACTATTATTGCTAAAGGAGATATGGCATACTGGCAATCAACTGAAAAATATCCAGCAACTAAACCAGATATTTGGGGAGATCTATGCGGAAAAGAGATTAGACACCATAAATTTCCAACAGAAGAAAGATCATCGTTGCTAGATTTATCTGCAGAAAATGGTTCTAAGATTAGAATACTAGGTGTTCAGTTTAACAATATTGAAAGGCCTAAGTATAATAATGGATCATATATTGAAAATATAGTAGGTTATGAGATATTGAGAGGATCTAGACAAGGTAATAAATCAATATTAGCAAAAGGAATATTTAGGAATATGCGTAGGTATGATATTCCAGAGAATGAAGGAAATTTAGGCCCTAGTGTGGGCTTATACCCAAACTTCCCATATAATGATTTAAGGGGTGATGCGTATCATTGGGATGGAGAACTTCAAAATAGTACGAACAATGGGGACTGGAATTTTTATCAAGTTGATCCATTACCTAGAACAGATGGATGCGATAATTGGCAAGACTCAATAAATACATATAAACCTTTAATGGGATATGAAAGAAATGTATTTACATTTCATTCTCCAGAATTAATGTTTAGACGTCCTTTTTTAAATCCATATGAAATTAGAATCTATGGCGCATATGGCGGGGAAAGTGTTGGAACTTTTAAAGTTAGCGAAAAACATCCTCAAAATAAACTACTAAGAAATGGAGCCGCAATAGTTGCAGGTATTATTGGTATTGGTTATGCTATTGGTCAAATGCAAGGTAAACAAAAAGTAAGTAAGTTTGATGCAACAAACGCAAATGCTCCATGGTTGCCAATATGGGTTCAACCTGCAATTTTAGGTACTAACTTTGCTGGTTTTAATCCTGCAGCTTACGGTGCAGGATCTGGAATAGGCGCAGGAACCATTGCAGCAAATGCAGCTTTAAATCTATTACTTGACGAATCATCTAAAGTAGCAGATGTATTAGTAGCAGGTGGGTCATTAAATGATTTTATACAGCCTGTTTTAGGATCTATACAGCAAGGAATGGGTCTCGCACCTGGTATGACAGGTGGTGGACTTAAAAGAGAATTTGATAAAGATACAGATCATTCCCTATTATCTGTTATTTATAAACTTGTTTTAAATGTGACAGGTTCTCGTACACATATTGCAATTGGTGCTCAAAAGATAATAGACTTATTATATAATTTAATTAATCCTGAAGATTTTGCATTTAAATATAATTCGCACGGTTTATTTGATTCATATTATAAAACATTACCCGGAAGTATATATAGGGTGAGAAATGTTCAATCTAATTATATTGGCGCAGCATTTCAAACATTTAATTCTGAATATAAAATAAATAATTTATTTAGACCTGATACTGTTGTAATACAAACATCAAAAGATTTACCTATACCTGCGGATTTTTCTGCTCCTATTGATAATTCTAGATATCTTGTGGGAGGAGATGCAGATGATACTTTTGGTGAAACATATATTGTAAATCCTAATATAAGTCAAACAAAATCAATATCAGCTTTATATGGAGCATTAAAGTTTAACTTTGAAAATCAATATGGTCAGCTTGAAGGTATCAAGCAGGTTCAAATGTCTAATTGTATTTTTGAGTTAAATCCTGATAGACCCTCTCTTAAATCTGAAACAACCCCAATATTTAGCGGGGACACATATGTTGGAAGATGGACTGAAAAGGTCATAATGCCTATATTTACAGATTTTTTATATGGTCAACCAGATCAATACCCATATAACTATCTACAAAGAATAAACATTCCATATCCTAGATTTTGGATGGATACTAGAAAATATGATACTACTGAGTTAGCTCAAAAAATGACAAGTATTATAGGATCCGGCTCATCAGATGCAATGCCAAATGACTTGTTTTATTTAGATAGAGGGGATTCATGTGGAGTAAGTTTCAGTGAAATATTTGATAATAAAAAAGGTAACGGTGCATTTGCATTGAGGTATGGTTACATGTACACTCATTGTAATGGTATATTAGATTTCTTTGTTGAGTCTGAAGTTAACTTACCACAAAGAGACTGGGAAGATGTTCCGGAAGGTAGATATTATGATCCTCATAGAAAGGCAGATATTGGTGAATTATTTCATGCCGAAATACAAAAGAAAGATAATACCTATAAGTATGATTATTCATTAAGTACTAGTAGATTTGTAACAAATTTAACATCTAATGGATCATTGCAACCAAGAGATTATAATCCAGAAATTGCAGAAACGTGTTTTACAAATTATCCTAAAAGATTAATATATTCATTACAAGCTCAGGAGGAATCAAAGAAAGATTTCTGGAGAGTATTTTTACCTAATAATTATAAAGACTTTAAAGATAGGGTCAATGTAATTAAACCTATAAATAAAAGCGGGGCTATTATATTCTTTCCTTATCAATCACCTCAAATGTTTCAAGGACTTGATCAATTACAAACGGATCTTGGAACTAAGCTAACTCTTGGGGATGGCGGTTTATTTACGCAAGCTATGCAAAATCTGGTAAATTCTGATTTATCTAATGAGTATGGATCTTGCGAAAGTCAAAGAGGTGTGATGAATACTCCAATGGGATTTTTCTTTATTTCACAAGCACAGGGTAAAATATTTCAACAAGGAGGACAAGGTCTTACGCCAATATCTAATCAAGGTATGAAATGGTGGTTTAATAAATATTTACCTTCAAATTTAATTAAACAATTTCCAGAATTAGAATTTAGCAAACTTTCAGATAATCCTGTAGTAGGAATAGGTTGTCAAGTTGCATATGACATAACAGATGATATTGCATATTTTTGTAAAAAAGATTTTACTTTAAAGGAGGAGTGGATAGATTCTGTTATTTATGATTCTGAATTAGACTGCTTTACTTACAATGGTTTGCCTCCATCAACAGAACCGCCTGTAGGTGAAAAGCCGGATTCAGGGGGAATTGCAACACCTAGAAGATTAGAACAACAAGAAACTTTACAACCAGTATCACCCATATCTGGATCTAAAAGATGTATTGAAATAGGAGACCCTCTTTATTTTGATGATTGCTCTTGGACTGTTAGTTATGATCCAAAAGCTAAAGCATGGATATCATTTCATGATTGGCATCCTGAACTTAACCTATCAAGCATTAATCATTTTCTTACAACTCAAACTAAAACTACAGATATACCGCAGTGTCCTCCTGGATTTACATATAATTCATCTACAGAAATGTGTGAGAGGCTTATAGACACTACTGAAAATGCAATAGTATCTGTAATTGATACACCTTTTGACCGACCTAATATTTGTCCAGAAGGCTTCGTATATAATGAACTTACATTACAATGTGAAAAAATAACAACTACTCCAATTAATTGCGAACCTACAATTTATGATGTTTGTGGGGGAACTCAGATATTTGGGAATTATGGTGCTCAAGGAACTAAATTTTTTGAACCTGTAGATCCAAGTTTGCCACTTCCAATACGAAGAGCTTCTGGTAACATTATTCAATATCAAGATTCTACTCAATTAAACGAAGTAACATCTGTTAGTAGCATAAATAATCCAACAGGTTATAATAATATATGGAAAGATAGATTGAACTTTGCAGGTGTTTGGGGAAATGATGGGGCAGGGGGAGATTGTCCAGAACCTAGGACTCAAACTTTTGGCATTACAAGAGAACCAACACAACAATGGATTGGATTTACAACTTGTATTCAAATACCTGAAACTAAAGTATATTCTGTATTTATAGCGGCAGATAATAGAACAAGATTTACATTAAACGGTGAATTAATTGTAGATTTTGGAACAAGTGCGGCACAGGCTAATTTTCAATATGGCTGGGTTTTTCCTTTAAATTTAACAGCAGGAACAAATATATTACAGCTAGAAGGATATAATGATACTGCAGTGGCTGCATTTGCAGCTGAAGTATATGATGCTACTGTAGCTCAATTAGCATCATTTACTGATATAACTCAACTTAATGCAGTTAAAGTCTTTTCTACCGAATCCTTAATAGGCAGCGGTGCTGTATTTGATTTAGGTGAAGAAGGATTAAGCGGATGCAATTGTCCAGAAGGATTTTTATTATCAAATTGCGGAGGAGAACTGCAATGTGTTCAAATTGAAACCGCAGATCCTATATTGGAATGCGATTGTCCAGATGAAAATGGAGATGGTATACCAGATGGAACTTTAGTTTATTATAATTCTGTAGATAGAAACTTCACATCTCCTGATGGAGATTGCGTTGATAAAGAAGTTCCACCACCAATTTGTAGAGTGGTAGAATGTATATGTCCTCCAGGGCCAGATCCAGATGCCATTGTTATACAATCAGGTGAATGTGATGACATATATCAAGCTGGTCCAAACGGCAATCCATTTTATCAAAATCCTAATCCGCGTAAATGTACATATAAACTATTAGAACAAGTTGAACCAAGCTTTGTAGTAGGTGGAATATGGAGACATAATTATAGATGTGATTTGTTTGCCAACTATTATGATGTTGATTATCCATGGGAAGTTGAGTTAATTGAAAGTACTGGGCAAAACGTAAACACAGTACGTAGTGTAGAGTATCAATTAGAATCTTATGTATATAAAGGAGATCAATTCAATGCATGCGGAGATGATAGATGGCATGATTTAGATTATAATTTTGATGAAGCTATAATCTATAATACAGAACAGGTTTCCGGCTTATTACGTTTAGAATTAGATCCAAAAGAAGATCCATTAAACATGCTTACTTATCCAATCATTAATGCAAATGATATACAAATATTATATAGTAAAGTAGAACAAAAATATAGATTTAATCAGTTTTGGGATGTCACAGATGATAGAGGTGAGTTCACAACTGCAGAGAGAAATATTCTAATTACACAATGTAATGGTTATATTAGGGAACTAAATGAATCAAATTTAAATTACAATAAAGCAGAAGACCAAAGAAAAAAATTCAGACATTACTATAATAAAGTATTGTTGAGAAGAAATCTTTCTAGCAATAGGAAGATGCTCTTAAAATTAGTAAATTCAAAACTTAATCTTTCATTCAGATGAGAAATAAATATGCAGAAATAATAAAAGGACTACCCGGTGGGCCAAATGAGAACCTAAGTTTTCCGTCAGGTTGGGGTTACTCTAGCTTAGGATATAAAAGAAATAGTCCTGATATAAATAACCCATTTAATATAATTCCATCTGGGAGAATAACAATGAAAGATGTAGATTTTCCTATTACAGGTATAGATGATTTAGGTAATGAAAAGTTAATGTTTCCAGGTAATGAATATGAATTTCCAGGAAGCGAAGTATTTGAGCTTCCCCATAAAGAACATCGTAGTTTGGAATGGGAAGGTAGACCTTTAATTTCCAATGATGGATTTGAAGGTTTTGAGGGTGGATTTCATTCTAAATATTTAGATATGCATGCGACTTACCGCAAGCCACTTCAAATGATAGGTGATGGGCACTTATCATTAACTGGTCATTTAAGTACAGGACCTAATGAATTTTCATTTACACCTTCTGTACATATAGGCGGCCATGGTCCTGAGTTTGGAATCAACATTGGATTTAAACATAGTTTTCAACCGGGTGGAGAAACTGGTGGAATGGGAGATCCTGATATGTTAGATTTTTATTATCATTATATGAATTCCGATAAATATAAAGAAAGATTAAAATCTTCAGGTTATGCTAATCCGCAGGAAATAGCAGGTAAACGTCAAAACTCTCACTTTAACACAAAGATACATTATAAAGATGAAGTTCCTGGCAATTGGAATGCGTTTATGGATATTTTACAAGGAAGACCTACCAACGCGAGTGGATCTTCTTACATTCCGGGTGATAAAATGGGTGAAACAACAACCGGTGATATATTAGTATATGATGGTCAGGCAGACTTAGAAGGTACAACATCGGGGGATATTGAAAGACATGAGCGTGCTCACGCAATGGTTCAAGATGCTGAATTAAATGATTATGATCAAAGGCAGTTTTCTGAAAGAGAAACAGAATCTAGTAGAAATAAAGGGTATAGACACGGAAAGAAAATACCTATTGGCAATCAGCAACTTGAGGAAAGTTATGCAGATATGACCGGATTAAGATATACTATTTTTGATGAGTTAGGTATAGATGCTACAAAAGATATTACTGATGAGGACATGTCTAAAATACAAAATTTAATTAAAGACAGTAAGTACAAATCAGCTAAAAGATTATTTGATGCTTACTCTCCGGAAGATATTAAATGGATGTTAAATAATATTGCCAGCAATCAAAGCGCTTCTTCAGATCAAATGCAAATGGCTCAAGACGGGGATGAAATAAATTTTTATTCACCAGAACCAATAGATAATACTTATGTAGATCAAAGTATTTTAAATAACCAGCTTACACCATTTAGATCTTTTGCACACCTTACTTATGAAGAACAAATGGCATTAATAAAAAATCAGAAAATTGAAGCTGCAATGCGCCTTTTGAGAAGGAGCAGTACGGACAATAATAATGATGATATAATGTATGATTTTAATTCACAAAATGTTCCTATAATATTCCAAGACGGGGATGAGGTAACTGGTGTAAATCCGGGATCAGGATATGATACAGATCATAAAATACAATATGTAGATACAGACAAAGAGTTTAATACGGGATTTGAAACTCAAGATAGGATGCTTAAAGAAGCTATGGCAACGTATAAGCAATCTATGTTAAGTCAATCTGGTGCTACAGCGCATGCTCCTGAAGAACCTGGTATTCCTAGTGGTGGTATTGGCGATAATGATGGAGGAGGACCTCCTGAATTTACTAAGTGGGAAGAAAAACATGGAGATTGGGATGGTCATACTTGGGTTCCAGACGAAAGATTTAAAGGTATTAAAGGAGCAATAGACAATATTGGTACTAGAAGACAAGCTAGAAAAGATTTTAGATCAGCTCATCCTAAAACTGAACAAAGAAGGTTTGATAAGTGGAATAGGGCTGGTAATATATTTAGAAAAAGAGATGACAAAATAAGAAACAAGCCTGAAGCATTTAGAGAATATCACCCAAGAGTAGGCACAGATCAAGAAGGTAATAATCTACGTCACTGGTCAAATATGTGGATGGGAGTAAGAGATAAAAGTCAGTTTGATGATTTTAACTTCTTTAAAAACAATAAACCCTTCAAACAAGATGGCGGAGAAAATGAACAATATGCTAATGCTTATTTAAATGATCTTTATATATCATCAGATGATTTAACTTATCTAAATCATGAAGATGCTTTAGATTTAAATCTTTTACCTAAAGAAAAATGGAATGATAAAGTGTGGGTAGATCAAGATGGTGAAGATAAGGAAATGAGCTATGAAGAAATAGCAGATTACTATGACGGAACTATTCCCTGGGATATGTTAAATACTTCGGATAAACACTACTCTAATGAATATTATTGTGATCCTAGCAAAGGTTGTTTAGCTAGTTCTTTTGATGCCTATGATCAAGTGATTGGTCAAAAATATCCATCAACAGATTTTTTATCTGAGGCAAAGCTAAAAAATGAAATGAACTTGCAAAGTTTACAGGGATACACAGTTGAAGAACGTTCTGACGGAACAAAGATTTTTATAGATCCTAATGGAAATCAAGTAAGTGATAGAACTAAACAGTGGATTGAAAGTATTCCTTATTTTCAATCAGGTGACAACTATGATTTTACAGCAGATAGTTGGGATATACATGGCGTCACTGTAGATAGAGGTGGTAAAAATATATTTACAGGCGGAAAAGATTATAGCTATGATACTGATGAATACCAGAATCAAGATGATATGGCAGATTTTTCTACTTTAAGTGATTCAGAAAAACAAGCAATATATGCTCAAATGACTCCAGGTACAATTGTTGGATTTGGAAAATATAATCTTGGAGAGAATCAAAAATATGGTTTAACTGGATCTGGACATAGTACTCAAGTTGTTGGTTTTGCAGAAGATGGTGTTCCAATTATATATGATTATGGAAAATACGTAAGGCTAGATGATCCTAATTTGTATGGTACAAGTAGTATAAGTAATATAACTATACCTAAACAACAGCTAGGTAAAAATCTTGAATGGGCCAAGTCAAAAGGTTACTATAAAAATGAAGGTCCATCTGATCTTAACTTTGATATTTCACCTTTATACGAAGAGGGTGATGAAGATGAACTTAAACCATTTTATGATGCATTAGCAAAAAAGAAAAGACGTTTAATGAATGATTTAAATATCAAACCTGAAGATTATGATATGATGGCTAAAACATTAATTGGCATAACTATGGCTGAAACAACAGGGGGTGCTGGAGTTCAACATACTATAGAAGGTATTATTCCGGGAACTCCATTTCAAGAAACTGCGGGCTTAACTCAATTAACGTGGACTAATATTGAAAATGATCCTAAATTAAAAAAGGTTGCCGCAAGGTATGGAATTACTGAAATATCAGATTTAAAAGATCCGAGTAAATCAGCAATTGCTTCTATGATATATGGTCACAGAAATATGCAAGCTGCTAAAAAAAATTGGGAAGAAGGCAAGGGCCATGAAGGAACGAGAACATATTATCCTGCAGATAGTTGGAAACAAGGAACCAAACAGCTATTTGGAAAATCTTCAACATATGATGGTTATATGTTTAAAACAGATGAAGGACCAAAAGTTGATTTTTTTACAGGTAATAAATATATAGGCATAGGTATGGATAAAGATATAGAAGATATTCAAGCTCAATTTGATGAAATAGCACCTGGTAAATATACAGTACGTGAGGAAGATGGCGATTATGTAGTTGATAAAGTAACAAAAGGTAATTCAGAACTGTCACCTGAAGAAATGTTTATATATAACTGGAACTCGCCAAATATATTAAAAAGTGGAGATGCACAAGGAGGTTCTGCTTATGTAAGGGGAATATTAGAGGAAATGGATAAATTTCAAATTGGTGGTGAAGTAGTACCGGAAGATGTGCAGGCAATGAAAGATTCATTAGAGCAGGAGTTGCAAAATTTAAAAGGATTTAAGATGAATCCAGCTCAACAATTAAAATTGTCTCAACAATTACATGATACGTATAATGAGAATGTTCCTCGTAGATTTAAAATAGGAGGTCCTAAATTATCAAAGGAATTGCAGTTATACAAAGACTATATTATAGGTAGTGATGATAGTGAGAAAGCCAGAAAAAACTATGATAAACTTAATAGAGTTTATTATAGAGAAGCTAAAGTTAAAAATATGAAGCCTGCCAATTATATAATGACCACAATGATATCTTAAACTATAAATTAGTAAATGTTATCAATTATTTGTATATTATAATTGTATCTAATATGTTAAAAAATGAGCTATAGAAATTTAAACAATAAAAGTTTTCATTCTAACAAGATAAAAAATTTCTTGCAGGGTGGTGGAGAACCATCTCAAGTAGAAAATCCAAAAGATCCTCAAGAAGAATTAGTGCCGTTAATAAAGTCTGCTATTGAGCAGGGTGCTGCATTACCTCAAATAATTGCATCTTTAGCTCAAAACCAAATTCCCATAGATATAATACAAGAAGCTTTAATTTCTGCAGGTATACCTCAAGAAGAAATAGCTGCAGCATTTCAAGAAATTGAGCAACTACAAGCTCAAGATCAACAAGCTCAAGCTGAGGGCCCTATCCAACCTTCTCCAGAACAAGCAATTCCAGGAGAGCAGATGCCGCCAGAACAAATGGCTCCAGAAGGTGCAATGCCTCCAGGTATGGCACCAATGATGCAAGAAGGTGGTGAAAATGAAGAAATGCAGTCTAGAGATGGTGAGCCCGTTGAAACTATTATTGATGATTCAAAAGATGGCTATGACTATAAAAAGATTGAAGATCCTCAAACAGGAGAAATGACTTACTTCTCAAAAAGAAGAGGTGCAAGTAAATGGAAAGATCTTCAAGACGGTAAAAATGATAGAGCATTAAAAGCTGTAAGAGCCAAAAAATTTGGAGATAATCCAGATGAATGGTATGGTACAGATGCAGAATCAAAATGGAATGCTCAAGAAAAGGGACGGTATAATGCTATGATGGCTGAGAAAAATAAACCAGCTGAAGCAAAAAGTTCTGCGAAAGATTTTAGTGGCCCAACATATGATGATATTCTAAAGGGAGGATATAGGACAAAGGTTATACAATATCCTATGGGTTATGCAAACATGCCGCCAGGTCATATTGAAACTATATTGGTAGATTCTAAGGGTAACCCTGTATCTCAATATATGGACCAAGACGGCAATATACAGGATGCATTGGTTAATAGATGGGAAGAAAGAGGTCAAAGCTTTGCTATGAAAAATGATAGCGGGGGAGATGACAACGCTGGGGTAACAGGCTATGACGAGAACGGTGATCCTATCTTCAGCCGCTACGCGGGTCAATTTAAGGATAAAGCAACCATGGATGCGTTATTAAAATCTGATCCATATATTAGATCAATGGATATAGCATTGAATCCAGAAGAGCTATCTCATTTTTTAAATACTACAGCTTTAGAGTCAGGGAAAGATTATCATTTTTCAGATAACAATTGTGCAGATGGTGTATGTAGAGCTTATAATGTGGATGATAAAACTGTTGGTCAAACTACAGGCTTGGGGGGTCTTATTAATATTGGAACAGAACTGGGACTTACTAAAGGAGGTGCGGGTGCTTTGACAGATCCTTTTCAAGTTTATAATACACTTCAAAATAAATATAAGGGTAGAACATCTAATGTACTGGGAAAACAAAAAAGTAGAACGCAGGGAATGCTAGATATAGCGGTACCTGAAGTTCATAAGCTTGTATCCACAAGCGGACTTACAGATGCAATTACTCCAGATTGGCTGGTTTCCAAGGATGTAGCACGTGCGGCTGATTATACATTTGGTAATATGGCAGCTGAAGGTACAAGGAAAGTTATCAATGGTGTGGCTATGGTTTATAAAGGAGGCAGATGGGTTAAAGATGTATTTGAGGAAGCCGGTGCCAGATTAGAAGATGCAAGACAAAGTGTTATTAAGAATAGTTCTGATTGGACAGGAGGAGTAATTGATCTTGATCAAAGTTTGGACGATGCTGTAGACAATACTGTAAATTGGTGGAAAAAGAAATTGAGTTTTGAAAAAGGAGGAGAACCTAACAGATATTCAAATATTCTTCATCAAGCTCAATATGGGTTAGGTTTTGGAAATGCTCAAACTTTAAATCAATTTCATAACAGAGATAAATCATATAGATCTAATATAAATAGTGCATACTTGCCAATGAACCTTAAAAGTAAAGGCAATCCAGCTGGAGCATTTGCAAATGCTTTAGAGAGTACTAGAGAGCTTTTTGGTGCAAAAGATAAGGATGGAGACGGTTTGGCTGATGGTGCCTTTAGAGATTTAAAAGCTAAAAGAAATAGACATAAAGCGGCAAAAGATGTATCCAAAGGTAAAGTTCCAAAAGGTTGGGAAAACTGGCAGGATAAAACAATGATGAAGTATAATGATGAAACAATGTCTTATGACATGCAATATAATGATCCTAGGTTTCAATCAAATATTAAAAAGAAAAATTACGCAAACTTATTTAAAAAAGGTAAGAATGTAATATCAGATGAATACTTAAACAGAACTGATTTTGATGCAGAAGGATATAAATCATTTTCAGATTTATCTACTCAAATGAAAAGTCTAAGTAAGGATGAGCAAGATGCTTTAAGATATACTACTAGTACTATGCAAGATTACCAAAAAGAAAAAAAAGATGGTAATTTACCTAAAGGAACGCAACTTGGGATGGATTCTAGAGGTGCAATAGGTTATTATGATGAAGATGCAGAGCTGCCAGGTGGTAGCCAAAAACGAATAAATAATATGATGATGCAAAATTACGGAAGAGGTGGCTCCTCTAAA
>Ga0316202_10000514_pt1 | contig 41459 bp, 44 predicted proteins | sample 3monrhotite_MG_FD_204934 | JGI IMG/M metagenome (GOLD analysis project Ga0316202, IMG submission 204934) | Microbial mat bacterial communities from mineral coupon in-situ incubated in ocean water Damariscotta River, Maine, United States -... | ecosystem: Environmental > Aquatic > Marine >...
GATATTCTTTACCTTTTTGTATTTTAATAAGCTCGTCAGTAAACACTCTTAGCTTAGCGTCTTTGTTTACAAAATCATTTAATTCTTTAATATCTCTTTTAGATAAACCTGGTATATCCATACCTTGCTTAGTCCAAGCGGCAACGCGCACTGCGTGAGAGTAAGTAAATTTACCAATACCAGTTTCTTTACTTAAAGTCTTAGGTAGTGTTTTTAGTTTTGTTTTTAAAGCTACAAAATCATTTGCAGCAGATATCTTAGCTTGCGTAACTGCAGACTCAGCTCTATTGTAAGTATCGAGCAAGTTTGTTTTTAAGAAAGCCATTTGAGCGTCTCCTTTTTTACCTTTACCTATCATTTTATATAGTAAACCTGTAAAGTCTTCAGCAGATGGTGGAATAAGAAAAGCATATTTACCTTTGCTTGCACCAACTGTTTTAGCTCTAGCTGCAGAATACTTTTTATAAGTTTCAATACCAGATGAATCCTCGATCATATCGTTTACAATAGTATCAAAGGTTTGTCTTTTACTAGCTTTTGCTAATTGAACTTTAGACTTAACATCTATTTGACTAAGTACATTTTTAACCGCTTTAACGTTTCCTGTATGATCATCTGCAAAATAAAAGTCGTTATAACCTTCAGCTGCTTTACCCATAATCCACCCAGCTTTAGCCTGTGGAGTTCCATCACCTAAACCAGTTATGTTAGCAAGTGGAATATCTAATCCCATACTAGCTAAAAATTCTTTAATTGGTCCAGCTGCATCTGCAGGTCTTGCCGTTAAAACAAATACATCTTTAGTTCCACGTTTGTCCGCTATGATTTTAGCTACATCCAATAGTGGTCCTTTACTTCCTTGCATTACTTTGCTGAACTCAGAGAAATCCCATTGAGCTCCTTCAGCTTCCATATTAGCTGCTTCTTTAGCAAATGTAGCAGCATCTATTTTACCAGTAGTTCCATCAGGCATTGTATACAATACGTTACTTTTAGTTCTAGCCAATGTATCATCAAAATCAAATACTCTAATCTTCTTGACAGGTTGATCTAGTTTTCTAGCAAGTTCCAAAGACTTATCAGTTTTTTCTAAAGCATTTATAGCTGTTTTAACACTAATAGGTCTGTTGTATTTTATAGCATCAGGTATGATTTTACTATCACGTTTTGAAGCCATAACTTTACCAGGAACTAGCTCTGATTTTACTTTAACCTCTTCTTTGTATTCTTTTATAGACTTAACATCGTCAGCTTCTAATTCTACTAAACCATCACTTAAAGCTTCAAGAGGAGTTATTTGTTTTTTAGTTTTTATGTCATAGAAAAATACACCTTGCTCTGATAAATCAGAAACCATCTCTCTATATCTAGTTACCATTGGGTTATCTGTAGACTTGTAATCTATACCCATCTTAGACTGTAGCTTTAAATTTCTAAGCATATCGTCCATTTGCTCTGTTATTAAAGCAGAGTCAAAAGTTTCTAATTCATTTAAAAACTCTTGTTTAGCTTTAGCATCCCCAGTTCTTGCGTAAGCGTAAGCAGCCACAGCTACTCTGTTTGCTGGTTTAGTATGCTCAAAAACACCTTTATCACCTCCAGGTTTTGTTAAGCCTAAATCTTCAAGCTCTTTAAAGCTAAACATTTTACCATCAACGTCTGTTAATACATATCTAGTTCCAGAAGCACGCTTACCTATAGCCGCCATATCAGCGAATAGTTGAGTAATTAAAAATCTTTTAGACGCAGGATCAACTTGTAATTCACTTATAATATTTACAAGATCTATAAGCTCTTTTTTAGTTTTGTTACCCTGTTCATAAAGCTCCTCAATAAATTCAAACTTTTGTTTTTGCGTTTTTTTATTAAAAACACCTTTAGGATTTGTCCACCAATTTTTTTGATACGTATCTGCTCTCAAAGGTATAGCTGGACCGTCAGGCGCTTCAGATAAAAAATTTTCCATTAAATCAGGCACGCCGGTCATTATAGCGCCTCTAGATTTACGAGTTCCTTTATAGTCTCTTTTTATTTCACCAATATTTTCTTTTTCTAAAACAAAAGAATTAGGTTGTGTTCCTATCAAAAAACCTCCAATATTAGCTGGCTTAGCAAATGGTCCAAAAAACATACTTTTTAATTGCTGCTTAGTATAGCCCTTTTTTATCATTTCATCAGCAAGAACTTTGAAGGCAGTTCTAAGTTTGTTTAAACCTTCTAAACTAAACTCGTCAGCTCTGTAAACCTTATCACCGACTACTAAGTCAACGGTGTTGTAATCATAACCCTTGGTTAGATCTGAAGCTAAGCTCTCATCTATAATATTCTTTATTTCTTTAAAGTTTTTATCTGAAAACCTTTTAATAGCAACTTCTTCTCGCTGCATGCTAAACACATTAGATACTTCTTTAATAACCTGTTTTATAGCTGGTGTGTCTAAACCCTCTACAGGATTTTCTTTAAAGTATTCGGTAGCTGCGCTTTTCCAAGGTTGCTTAATACTTTCGTCTTTTAACTTAGCTTCTAGTATATCGTTAAAACCTTTAGAGCTAGTAGCTTTCAAAAACTCATCTACCAAACCTGGTTTTATATTTGCTTCTGCTAAAAGTCTTTTACTAGCCATAGCTTTATTCTTGCCTGCTGCAACATCTTGCTTAACTTCTAAGCTTAAATCTGTGTCAGATCTTACAATTTCATTTGTAACTAACTTACCGTATAAACTAGCGATACCTTTTAACGCCTGAGCTTGTGGTGATCTAGCGTCAAATCCTTTAGCTTTCTTACCTTCAACAATTCCAAACGCTTCTAAGAAATCAGCTTTACTAATTCCTTTGTTTAATTTAAACGGAGCAAGTCCAGCGCCTTTACCTAATCTAGCTTGTTTAGTATAAAAAGCATTAAGTAGGCTTTTTGGCACGCCAGTAGACGTACCTAAGAGCTTCTCTGTTGCAGCTTCTACAACTGCCCCTTCTGGTAATATCTTTAATAATTTATCTGCGTTCTTATTGACAAATTGCTGAATAGCTGTAGCATCACCTTTTGATAGATTAGCTGTTGGACTAGTTAATTTTTTAACTTTTTCTATACCAATTTCAGCTGCAATAATTTCAGGAGCTAAGTCACCAAGTTTTTTAAATGTTAGATTTTTAGGATCGATGCCTTTAATCTTCTCTTGTACTTGCTCTTTAATTTTAGTTACAGCTTCGTTTGAAATAAACGAGCTTGGTTTTATTTTTCTAGTAACAGGTTTTGTAGGTACTTCAACGTCTTGCTCTGTAGCTGTTTGGCGTTGCATTTTTTCAGTAACACCTTCTTGCGATTCAGATTGAATAATTTCATTATACCTAGGATCAGCTTCGTAAAACTCTTGTAATCTAGCATCAAACAAGCTTCTACCAGAAGCAGACTTTGCATTCAAATAACCCATGACACTATCGTTTCGATCTGGTGTCCATTTATCTATTAAGCCAACTAATCCTCTTTTTTCATCTAAAGCAAAAGTTCTAGCTATATCGTCAATAACGTCTTCGCTTAGGTTTATGTTACGCATACGTCTTTTAGCTTCATCAACTAAAGAATACGCGGCCATAATTGTAGCATCTTTCTTTTTTTTAGGATCAAGAAGATCTAGCTTCATAGATTCAACTTCTTGATATACTCTCTTACTAGCTTTAGCCGAGCCATCTGAGTCTTTATTTTTAGTTTGTTTGTTTAACTCTAAGTCTATATTACTAACAAGATTTTTTTCTGCTGAAATAATCAATTCAGTTCCCGCCTCTAGGTCTTGACCTCCTGTCTTGTTTAACTGCTTAAGCTGCTTTAGCGTTATGTCTGGGAATTTTTCAGCTACATCTTCTATAGTTTCTCCCTCTTGAACTACATAAGTGTTATTGACTTCTAAATCATCATCAACAATCGCTCCCTTAGCTCCTTCTAATCTTACCTTGTTTTCAGCTGCTGACCAGCCTTTACCAGCGTCAGTAGACTTATTGTAAGCTACTATAAAATCAAAAACATCTTTTCCAGTGTCAAATCTTAAATTTAAAGGTTGTTTGTTTGTTGGGTTTTTTAAGAAGTTCGATATTTTTTTGCCTATGTTTTTATACCAAGCCTCTTGCTTTGGGTTGTATTGAATATCGCCGCTAGAAAGGTATTCACTCATTAAAGGTATAACTTCAGACCAAGTGTCTTCTGCTGAATACTTTGAGTCATTAACGTATGACTGAAATTTGCTTAAAAACTTAGCTCCTCCACTTATTTCTTTGTTGTTAAGAAACTCTAGCATTAAAGATTTACCAAACTTAATAGCAAGTTCTGGATTTCCTTTAAGAGCTTGCTCCCAAAAAGGATGCAATGTTTCATGTTTACCACTCGTATAAACGTTGTCTTCTGCAGACACTTGATCGTTTATCAATATAACTTTCTTTGTCACGCCATCTTCTTTAAATTCTAAAGATTGACCATAACCTACGTCTTCTATAACTTTTCCTCCTTTAGCTATAATTTCTGCTTTTTTGACGTCTATTTTTTCTTGACTACCAAAAGGAAGAAACTCAACATCCATTTCAGCAGCTTTAGCTTTTGATCCTTTTCTGGAAATAGATTTTTCAAGTTCTGGTTTTACTATTTCAGCCAGAGCCTCTCTTTTGTTTTCTATTTTTATATCAATATTTTCATGGAAAGCCTCGTCCATGTTTTTCTTTCTGTTTTGAAGATCTGCAATTTCTTGAAGTATTATAGCTGATTCAAGTTGAGTTTCTGAACTAACGCTGTTTGGTATGTTACTCATTTGGTTATTAACAGCTCTAACGTCTGAGAGTACCTTAGAAACTTGCTCTTGAGTAACGTCTCCTTTAGCAACCATTTGATTCATTATTTCTTTAGAGCCATCTAAATCTAAACTTATTTGGTAAAGGCTTTGTAATTGTTGCTCAGCTCTTCTAGGTCCAAGCCCTCTAAAGTTTAAATTAGCAAAAGCAGAACCTGAACCAAAAGAGGTCATAGCTAAGTTTATAGAGTCTTGCATTGTCATGTCTTGCTGTAAGACATCTTTGCCAGCTATACTGTTTAAATAAGAATTTAAACCATAAACCTCAATACCTTGTTGAGTGAACTCTTGAGCAACCTCAAAAACTCCATCAGCAACTACATTCACAGCTCCTTGCTTTGTAGGTTTCAATCTTTTTAGTGAATTGAATATATTAAATCCAGCTCCTGATACGCCTTTTTTGCTATAACCTTTTATAGCGTTTTTAATTAAACTACTAGAGCTAGCCGTTCCAAACAAGTTTTTATTTAAGTTATCTACATATTTACTATTTGGGGACAAAACGCTTGTTATAGAATATATAGCAGCTCCATATCTTGCAGCTAAATCTGACATTTCGTCAGCATCACTGGAATTTATACCAGCCTCTATAAATTGATCGTAAGTGTTTTGCTTTGTTCCAAAATAACCGCTAGCACCGTAGTAACCCATTGCTCCAACTGACGCTGCTGGTATTCTTATTGCAGAAGCTAGTTTTGTGATACCTAAAGCTTTAGAAGCACCGCCCGTTAAAGAAGTGCCTATTACATCATAAGCCATTCTACCTGAAACACCCGCGAACTCTTGAAGAGATCCCATACCGCTAAAAGAAGATCCTGTTTTTTCACTTTCATCTAAAGATTTGTTTATTTTTTCAAACTCACCTTCACTAACGGTACCTAGTATTACTTTATTTGTAACATCGTAAATAGCTCCAGCTTCGTCTTTTATATATGTAATACCATCTACTTCCGCTTCTTTTCCTGTTACAAACTGATACCTAACATCTTCAGTCTCTCTAGATATGTCTCTTTCTTGCTTTACACTTCTTCCGTAAGTGTTGTCTATACCTAATAGGTCTTTAATACCAAAAGCTATTTCCTCAGCTCCACTCATATATCCTCTTGATGCTTTCTTAGCAGCTAAATACAAGTCTCCGTTTAAGTTTTCTTGTGATTTTATTTTGTTTATAGTTTGGTCTCTTTCTGCTTGATCTTGAATTTTAGATATAGATAACTCTGGAAAAGCTAAATCCTTATACTCTTTTATACTGTTGTAGTTATACAAGCCATAACTATTTTTACCATATTTGTTGTCAAAGTAATTTTTAGCTTTTAATAAAGCCTTGTCTACGCTTTCTACATCTTTAAACTCTTCAGGGTTTTTCTTGATGTAACTAGAATATAGCTTTTTTAAATAATCAGCTTCTTGCTCTTCAATGTATAAGTCTAGATACCTTTCTTGTGATCTCTGTTGGTTAATAATAGAGTTTTTCAACTCACCCTGCAAAGACTTTGCTGTGTCAGGGTTTTCTTCAGAATCAATATTCTGTCTAATAGAGGTTTGCACTATACCATATCCTTGGTTTGGGTTCTCAATAGCATCTAAATAATCGTTACTATAACCTTTAGAATTCATGTAGCCTAGGAAATCGTCATAATCAAAGCCGTTGATGCTTTTTAATAAATCTGACTTATAATCATAATTTACTTTGGAAATAGCAGCATCTTCCCTAAAATCCTCTTTATATTTACCAGTGTAAGGTTGATCTTTAAACTCAACATGTCGCTTACTTTTGTTTAAATCTTCAGTAACTATATAGTCTGTTAGTTTTGAATCCAGGGTTCGTTTTTGGTGTTTTTTTATAGCTTTATCTTCAAAGCTGTCGTCAACGAACTCGTCGTCTGGAGTAAATCTAGACTGAGCTCTATTTTTAAAAAATAACTCTTTTCTATTTAAAAATTCACCACTTTTTGTTTCGCCTTTAATGTCGTCTGGATTAAACTTAGAAACACTATTAACTTGGTCCTCAGTAACATTCAAGTAGTCACCTATGTTAAAATCTTTATAAACCTGTTCTTGTTTTTGTTTTTGTTTAAAAAACTTTTCTTTGTTAAAATCAGAATGACCAAATTCAGAGGCAATAGCATATTCCCCTGTCGAACCCATTTCATGTTGTTTCCATTCTTCAGAACCTTTTGGCTTGTAGGAATAAACACTTTTTCCTTCGTCGTTTATATCGTATTTATAATCAAATTCATCGACAGATATAGATTCACCTGGTTGCGCTACAGCTGTGTATTTTGCGTATTTGATTTGTGACTCTCTAGCTTTATCCATTTCTTTATCAGTCATGCCAAAGCCAAAAAATCTAGGCTCTTGAGATGCTGATTCTCCACTTCCAGAACTTGAACTCTCGGATGCTACCGGTGTCGGTACTACAGCCGCATCTGTTTCCGCAGCACCGTTTGTCTTTACTTCTTCAATAGGAGTTTCAATTACTTCTTCAACTTCTTGCTGACCCCACTTGTTTTCTATTTTCCATTGTCTAATAAGCTCGGCTTTATTAGGGTTTGAATCTGGAATAGATGCTGTGTATTCTTGTAATTCGTTCATTTAATTTAATTTAAGTCGTTATCATCTAAAAATTTCTGAGCCTTTGCTTTTTTAGCTTCTGCTAAATCAAACACAGCTGCATCTTCCTTAACTGTTGGAGTTTGGTTACTAGCAAATTTCAATAGATAATTATTCATAAAGTATTCTTTGTATTTTGATTCAAATAAAACTTTTTTGTCTTGTTGTAATGGTAGATCTTCTTCGTAACTCCAGCTTGATGCTCCAGCGTTAGCGTCCTGAGCCATCTGAGCGTCCTCTTCGACACTTGTGTCTTTAGATATATAAACGTTCCAAGCAGCAACGGCTTCTTGCTCAGAGTCCATTAAACCAGCAACCTCGGCGTTTATAAACGGAGTAACCTTTTTTTCTATTTTTTCTAAGTCGTACTTAAGCACGTTTCTACCCTTGCCATTTCCTATGTCTACAATCTCGTAGTCAAATGAACCATCTGGATTCATCATCACATATTCTTCGCTAATTTTAGCTGTTGCTAATAATTCTCCGTCTTCTCCAACCATTTCAGGGGAAAATAAACCTATTTCAGTTAACAGCCTTAGCATGTCTTTATTTATATCAGGTGTTGAAGCAATTAGTGATGTATTAGCTTTAAGTATTGCAGCTAGTGAAGAGTTGTTGATAACTAAAGGATTTTCAAAAGCAGGTCCTATAAATGTTATTTGTTGGGAACCATCAGGCAATAAATCTAAATAAGCATTATAGCCGTCAGTTTTAGAAAAACCAGGTTTACCACTCATTAAGCTATTAGCGGCCGTATATTTATAATTATTGTTTAAATCAAAATTAGGCTCTTCAGTAGTGCTAAGTTCACTGACAATTGAAGATAAAAAATCTAAAGATACTTGAGGCGCTTGTTCTAGCTGCTTTAATTGAGCTAGTTCTAATGCACAATGTTCTGATGTACACTTATTGTTTTCAATAGCCATTTTTATTTTAGCATATATTTTACCTGTGTTTCTATAAGCGTTGTCTAGTAATTGAAAATTATAATCACTAGTGCTTGAAACAAACTCTTCACTATAAGCAATAGCATTACTTTGATTGAACTGCTTTAAGTAAAGGTTTTGAAGTAAGTTTTTGTTTTCCATGTTTTTTTATATTAACCAAATGCACCACCTGAAGCGGCTCCTCCAACAGCATTAGTAACTCCACTAATCATACCAAGCGTGGCACTAGTTTCATCAGCCTGCGACTGCGCTCTAACTGATTCAGCCATTCCTAATTGACCAGCAATTCTATTTAATTGACCCATTTCTCTTTTTTCGTTTTCACTATACACGAATGATCTACCAGCAACATCAGCTTGCTGCAGTCTTTGCTGTTCAGACATTCTTTGCTGTTGAGCTCTTTGTTCTCCAGCTGCTCTTTTATCTTCGTTAGATTTTTCTTGTTGTTCTATACTAGCTGCAACACCTCTTTTAGATCTTAAAGCTGCATTTGCTAAAGCAGTCGCACCACCAGCACTCGCACCAGTAGCTCTTAAAGTGTCTAATGTGTTAGCTAAAGATATATCAGCCTCTTCTATCTGTATTTCAGCTGCCTTTGTTGCTACAGATAATTGAGCCATAGGATTACTTATCATACTTGCAAGACTTTGAATACCTTCGTAAGGATTTATTACATCTTGTCTATTGGCTTCTAGCATAGCCATTTTAGCCTGCAGTCTTGCTTTCTCTCTTTCAGCTCTTCTTCTTTCTTTTTTAGCCGCGTTTCCGCCAATGATACCTCCAGCTATTGCTCCAACGCCTCCAATTATTGCTGCCGTTACTATTCCTGCCATAGTTTTTCTTTTTTAGTATATTCTTCTATAGTTATAGAATACAATGATTCTTCTACTTGTTTCATGTCTTTGGTGTTCGTAGGGTTTTTGTGCACGTTTATAAAAACAGAGTCTTCTAAAGACCTTATAAGTCTTTTAGCGCCTTTTATTGATTTTTCATAGCAAGGTGCTATATGCTCCACGTCTTCCCCGTTTGTTGTAACTATTATCTTACCTTTCATTAAAAACCAAAAATGCTCTGTATGATGCATAGCGCTAACAATAACACAGTCTTTAGGCATAGTTAGTTTACGCATATAAAGTTGATCTGAAAAGTTATTTTCTATTTTAAAAACATCATTATTAACTAAGTTTTTCCCATCTCCAAACACAGTGCTATCGTTTTTATTAGCTATTAAAATGTTTTGAAAATCCTCTAGTCTTTTAGTGTAATTACTTAACTTATCCATTAATAACCGTTATTAAAAATATAAGTTGTTCCTACTGAAAATAATTGCTTTTCACCACCTGGATCTGTTGTTGCATCTGTTGAAAAAGTAACATTAGCATAAAAACCTTTTACGCCTGATATTTGATCACCAAAATTTATTTCTCTTTCTGAAACAACAGAATCGTTTATAAGATTTGCAACATATTTATTTTCTTTTCTATCAAATCCAGCTTGATATCTATTTAAAGGTGGATTAGAAATTCCATAAACAGCAAGATAATTAGCTTTAGCAACAGATAAAGATATGTTTAAATAATCATATTGCTGAACAACTATAGCTTGATTTACAGTTAATACATTTGTTGCAGTATCAAAACTAACTACAGTTGTTCCAGCTGGAACTCCATCACCAGTTACAACACCACCTACAGGTATTAAAAACACTGATCCATCGCTTTGACTTGGGTTTAGTGTTACAGTTGTTGGAGTTGCTTGCGCTAATGAAACTAATACATTTAAATTAGATACTACATATTCTCCTTCGTAATAGCTTTTAACTCCAGATGTATTATCAAAAGTTATAGAATTTGAAGCAGTTGTCCACGTAGCTCCTACAAGTAATTCACCTGTTCTATCGGAAACAAAAGAATCCATTTCCCATCCACTACTACCTTCATAGCTGATAGCTTGAAAAGACTTAGAGTTTCCTGGGTTTTGATTAACAACAAAACTAATAGAACTATCAGATGTAATACCGTAAAAAGTACCTCTTGGTACAGAAGGTTCTCCAAGACTATTTCTTGAGTAGTGTTTAAATAAACCACCGTCTTTAGCGCTCCAAAAAACATTTCTTAAACTAAATATTTGTTCTGGCTTATAAGTAAAAAAGCTAACCCATCCAGATACTTTTTCATCAAAAGATAATGTAGTAGAGTTTCCGGTTCTTTGAGTTACTGGGTTTTGTTGCATTGAAACAACATATTGTGAATTATGTATATCATATCCTCCTACAACGTAACCATCAGCAGTACTATCATCTATAGAAATTAAAGTATCTCTGAAAAAATCTATCATACCATAACCCGATATTTCAGTTATTCCATCAGCGCTTAATCTAAGAATTACATTATTGTTTTTATCTGAAAAATACTTTCTATAACCATAAACAGCAAAGCTTTCTGGATTTTTACTTATACCATATTCACCAGCGTAAGGCTGTATTGTTCCAATCACTAAGTTTGAATTAGTAATTGAACCACCGCCTTCAGCTGAGTATATTGCATCTTTATCTATCAATGCTCTTGATACTTTGCTTTCTTGAAAAACAACAAGATTAGTATCTTCAGCATATAGCTTTTGTATAGAGCCATTAGAAGGATCTGCACTTTTTGTAATATCTTCAGCTACTGAAAATACATTAGAGTTATTAATACCTGTTCTAGAATTAAATATACCTGAGTATATTAAAGAGTTTATTCTAAAAGAAGCTGATTCATCTTCTTCAACTAAATAAGCTTTAGCTCCATAGTCTACTGATGTGTTATTATATCCACCTCTAATTCTAGCTTCTTCTATAGCCCAATTTTCATCATCAATAGTATTAGCAACTACTTTATAACCTCCTACATCTTCAGGTATACCAAAAGATCCATTCCATATAGGCTCGTCACTTTTATTGGTCTTCTTTAATATAAAAGAGTTAAAATATTTAACTTCTACTACTGCTCCCATATGTTAATTATCACTTATTTTTATTTTTAATTACAATTCAACTTGCCAGTTGTATAAGTTTACAACAGACTGTGGTATAACTACACCACCGCCGTCCCATGGAGCGAGTCCAACAAAAACATCATCAATAGTTGATCCAGTTTGTTGCCCAAATATACCATATGGAGGACCTTCTATTGGCGGGATTGCGGGTCCTAGTCTTCTTATATATTTACACTTTGATCGCCATTCAAATTCACATGCAGCTTCGGTAACTCCTCTTATAAGTCTAGCTCCAGTATTTGGATAAGCTATATTTACATCAGTACTACCTCCTATTATTGTTAAATTATTTGTGCCTTCTAATCGTTTTATTCCACCTCCTAAACCAGCATTTGGTCCAAAACCATTATTATCTCCACCATTTACTAAAAAACTAACACTAGTTCCATTTTGATAATCATTTCCTGTTAGAGGATCAAAAAAGCCGCCTTGATTAAAAAAGTATTGATTTGTATTTGTTGGAAAAGGCTGATAATTAGGTAGTACAGGTGAGAGAGTTATACCATCGCCGTTAGTTGAATCCCAAGGTCCATTATATAGATAAAAACCAAGAGCTCCACTAGGACCCGCTGTTACTTCAAATGTAGTATAATACTGAATTACAGTGTTATTATTAGAAGGGCCTCTAAGCCCGTCGTTATCATCTACAGTAGACGCTAGTGCATATGTTTTTACGTTTTCAACTGTTACACCATAATCTACTACAAAACTAACAGTTGCTTGATCAGCTTCATTACCTGCATCTTGAACAGTGATTGTTACATTATATCGATCTGTTGGAGTATTTTCACCTCCAGTATTTAAAACGTCTAACTCAAATTCTCCACTTGTAGGGTTTAGCACAGGAGTATTAGCAAATCCAAAATAACCATTATTTGTTACATTGTCTCCGTTGGAATTAGTTACTTCTGAAATTACAATATCATTGTTGCCAGGATTATTAGAATCAAAATTAAAAATACTTGACAATGAAACATTTGCACTTCCATTTTTACATTTAAGAGTTGTAATAGGACCTGCTGCTGTAGTTTGTGTTTGAATAACTTGAGCAGCGGTTGGACTTGATATAGTTGGATCTATATTTATTAAATTTAAGTTTAATTCAAAAACAGATTCTAAGTTATTTACTACAGCTTTAAGATCTATAATAAAGTTTCTTTCATTAGGATCATCACTATAATAAACATTATTAAAGTAAGCCGGAAGAATTTTTATATTATAACCATTGTTACCTGCGCCACTTGTTTCAATTAATTCAAAATAATCAACATCTAATGCACCGTTTAAATCTGATTGACTAATTATTTGTAAAGCAGAACCAAGAGGCGATTGAATAGACGTATTAGGTACTGGAGAATTAAAATTATCAACAATAAGAATAGTTGAACTAGAAACATTCGCATTTGCTAATAAATCTTCTTTAAAAATATCTGGATTAAAACCAAATAAAGAAGCTCCACCAGATGATTCATTTAAAACAGCATTGTTTAAATCTGATATAAGACCAGATGTAGATGTTTCCCAAAATATATCTAATAAACTTTCTTGAGGCTCTGTTTCGTAAACTGCAAGATACTGAATACCTGGATCTGCATCTCTAGTAATAGTTATATCAGTGTTTATAACTGCATTTACAGCTTGATCTACTGTTATTGTAGCAAGATCGTTTACTAGTATTACTTGCCCAGGACTTACGTTTACAATATTACTTAAAACTACACTAGTTGTTCCGCTTACAGATGTAATTATAGTTCCTTCTGGTATTCCAGTGCCTGATACTACAGAGTTAGGAGTTGGAGGCGGTGAAGTAATTGTTTCAACTACATTTCCACTACTACCACTTGTAGCTACTGTAAAAGAAGCTAAAGAAGCTCCAGGTACAAAAGGCCCAGAAACTTTTAAATCTTCAGGAAAACCAGGTCCTGAAACAATATCACCTATAGCTATACCTCCAGGTGCAGTTGAAACATTTCCAGAAGTGCTAGATAACTTTAAAACACTTGTAAATTCACTAACACCTATAGTTGCTGTAACAGTTTGATAATTTGTTGTTGATATTTGACCTATTTGTTTATTTGTACTTATTCTAGCTATAAGAGGATTTGAATCTAAAGAATAAAACTGTGGAAAGTAATTTGGTCTTGGCACATCTTCTCCAACTGGACTATATTCAAATAAATCACTTACTGTAGATATAGTTGAAACTGTGTCAGATGATCTTCTAGGATAATATTGAGTATTTGCACTACCTATGTTATTCGCTGTAATAGCTGTGCTTGTGTTTTCTACACGACCAAAAAGCTGAACAGAACTTCTAAATTGTCTTTGCTCAGGACCTACTTCTGATAAATCTCTAGGCACTTTATTTATATTATCGTTTATTAAAACCATATGAGATGTTTTACCAAGCTCTAAGGTTTGATCTTGTGGATATGAAGCCATAATTCCAGGTAAATAAACATTATAGTAATCTTGCTCTGTTTGCTTAATTACTATTTTGTAAGTGTACCAACCCAATGGATTATAGTTTAAACTAGTGGGATCTCCATCATAAAGTCCAGGAGTACCAGTTTGAGGGTTTTTAAACGAAGATATAGTTTCATTAAATAAAAGCTTTAAAGAATCTCCCGGCCAATCATTAGGCGCATAAAAACCAGACTTATTCTTATAACTTGAATATATTGTATCTCCAGAAAAACTAAAAGTTCCAACCTTAACAGTGTCTTTGTTATTTGAAAGTAAAACGCTTGAAGTTCTACCGTATCTATCAGATAATACAACTCCTGCTTGATAGTTTCTATTTGTTTTTAAGGAGCTATTAGGATATTCTATTATACTAGTATTGTTTTCAGTGTCTCCACCAGCTTCGTATAATACAATGTTAGTAGCAATTATATTTGTAACAGTGTTTGATAATGTAATTACAAAATTTCCTGAACTAGGAGGTGTTTCAGTTACAGAAGTTATTTGCGTGTTTGGAGGTATGTTACCTGTGCCTGATACTAAAGAAATAAAATCTCCAACACTTGGAGCTTCAGCACCTTTTTGTATTGTTATAGTTGTTCCACTTGCAGTGCCAACGCTTACATCACCTTCTTCTCTGTTTAAATTAAAAGCAGATTTATCAGAAACAGCTACATTGTAGTTTAAACTAGCAGGTGGTGTATGCTTATCTTGATAGTTACCATATATAACTCTATTTCCAGAAACTTCTTGAGCAAAAGCCCTTACAGGTATTTTGTCAAAAACTCTAGTGGTAACATTTTCTGGTAATGTTTTAAATGGCTTTTTTGATTGATAATTGTAAACAAAATAATTAGGATTGTTTGTATTTAATACAGCGTCATCAACTAAAGTTTGAGCAACACTTAAAGTAATTGTACCCCCAGTAGAAGGATTGTTTAAGTTTGTAGGTACATAGTCTGTAACTTTTGGTTTACCTGTTATTCCAAAACCAGTTACTAAATCACCAACGTTAATTCCTCCTTGTAAATTATCTATAGCAAAAGATGTTGAGCCTGGAGCCGCGACTGCTCCATTAACCTTAAATGTTCCAGCTGAACTTGCTATATTACTAACAGGTAATGTATCAACCACTTTTATAGCTACAGCATCAGACTCTTTGTAAAGTATGTCTATATTTTTAATTTTTAAACTATCTTCAATGTCATAGTTTAAGTATGGTAAAGGTATTCTAAGCTCTATATCGTTTACTTTATTTTCAACAAAAGAAACAACTGTACTTCTATAAGCATCAGATTGATCATCTACTTCACTTATATTATCTTGCTTTACATACATGAAATAACCATCTTGTTTTGGTATAAATGCTATTTGAGTAAATGGAGCAATTAATGAATATTCATTGTCTTCAAATTGAAATCTATAACTAAACCTAGAGAATTTGTCTTCTAAGTAATCTGGATCACCAGCAAAGTCTGGATCGTAATAAGGGTTGTAATTTAATATTATTTCTGTACCCGCGTTTAAGTTTACAAAAACAGCAGAAGTTGCGGTTATTGTCCAATAAGGTGTTGCTCCAGGGGTAAAAGTATAACTTAAAACTTCAGAACTTGCGATTGGAATTATTAAGCCAGTTGAATTATCAACATATGCTAAAGAAGCACCTGTGGTGTAATTTCCACTACTAGTTACTATGTCTCCTTCAAAAGAAGTTAATTCTACTGTAGCTTGAGGCGTAGCTCCAATAGTGGTTTTTACAACTCCAGCTCCACCGTTTGGATAAAATTTACTAACAACGTCTTTCATTGTTGATTCATAATTATCACCAGTAGATAAAAAACTTTCTTGATAAAGCTCCATACAAGAATATGGGTTGTATTTAGCTACAGATATTTGATCTTCAGTTGTATAATATGTTGGATTAGGAAGATTAGAAGGATTAGCTAAGTCTAAGTTGATTTTTCTTGGTTGATTTCTATTATCAGTCCAAAAAAGTAAATTCTCTAATACATTAACTCCATATATTGGATTTAATTGTGAGAAATTTAAAAAAGCTCCTTCAACTAAAAGTATTAAGTCATTTGATTGTACGTTACAAGCAAATATAAAATTATTAGCAGTAGTGCTATATCCACCTGCTTTTTCAAGTGGAGTTGTTGGTGTTGGCCAATCTGTTAAAAATACATAAACTGTATTTAATTGATCGTTAGTAGCATATCCTATACAGTATAAGTTTGCAATACCTGTTCTTGCTTGAAAATCAAAAATCTTATTATTACCTAAAATGTTTTCAACTGATCCAACAGAATCTCCTTCTGATCTACTTACCTGAATATTTACAGCATTTCTGTATTCTCCGCTTGGTACTATACGAGCGTCCAAGTCTTTATTCATCTTGGACTTTAAAAAAGTATTTAAAGCTTTAGCCATTTAATTTTAGTGTTTAATCCATTTAGATTTACCTCTCATTACTTGAGATATTTCGTCAAGCTTAATGTTTGATAATCTTATCTTAGCATTTCTTAGTTTAGCATATCTTTCTTTCTTTAATCTTTGAACTATATACTCTGGTTGATTTGCACGAGTAGATATTATAGCATGTAATATATGTGCATATAAAGCTTCTTCTGCCATTTTAGGTATTCTAGTATCTGAATCATATGCTAAGCCATCAGATATGTATTCTAATACAATTAAGCGATCTACTAAGTGACTAGAAAAAGACATTTTACCTTCTCTTTCATTTAAGTTAAAGTAACCGTTAATATTAGCTAATTGAGGTTCTAATCCATATAATCTTCCAAAATCTCTAAATCCAATAAATTCACCGTTTTGATTAAAGTTAAAAGAAAATTCATTTATACCACCTAAACCAGAGTCATCAATTAAAAAATCTCTAGCATCACCAGTGTGCCATCTTTCTTGAGTAATCGATGTACCTTCAATATCTGAGCCAAAGTTATCTTGCGTTGGAACTCCTTTTTCATCTTGTATCTGCGTATAGTAAGGACTTATTGTAAGATTGTTTGTAGGGTAGATAATATGCTTAACACCTAATTGATCGATCCAAGAAGCTCTAACATAATTAACGTAATCCTGAGGTAGTGCTAATGTTAAACTAGCAGGTATTGTTAATTCAGCTGATTTAATACTTTTCAATGTATCATAGCTAAACTCTTGTAAACCTCTTTTAGCAAAAAACAATACATCAGATTTTTTAGCTGTTTGTATTAGCTTTCCATCACCTACGTAACCAACCATAAAGTTATCTATAGCATCATTAAGCGTAATATATGAGTAACTACCATAATTATCTTCAACTATTTGACCGTATGCTTTTTCAGCTTCTGTACTACCATATAATCCACCATCTAGTTTTTTTAACTGAACAACTATATAAAGACCGGTAGCTGGAGCAACAGGAAATGTTACTGCATTATCTACAACTGTAAACGTTGTAATGTATTCTGAATAAGATCCAGGTAATCCAGTAGAACTTGTATATAGCTTAAAGTTGTTTAAAGCGTAGTTAATATTATTAGGATCAAAACTTCCTAAAACTAAATCTGTATCAAATGTAGTTTTAAAATCTAGTTTAGCATTATCACCTCTAAAGCCTTGAGCGCCTTGATAATATTGTTGGTTAGTTTCAGTTATTAAGCTCATTTATTATGATTTTTCGTTAATTGAAGTTTCTTGAATATCTTGAGCAGCTGCTTGAATTATAGTTGGATTATTTATTATTACGCCGCAATATTTAAGTATTCTCATTATAATATCTGATTGCTCAGAAATATCTAAATCAAAGTTTACTGATGAAGAAGAGTTGTAAACATATGAGTTGCTTGGTCCAGGTATAAATCTCCAAAAAGGAGTAGATGGTTCAAATAAAACATTTACAAGAACAGTATTTGGTTCTGGATTTATATTTAGCAACGCTCCTGTTGTTGCGTTTGTAACTAAAGAAGATGGACTAGTGTAGAAAATAGGCTGCTGTTTTGTTGGTTTTGTTAGCTTTGATCTTGTAATTTTATTATAATCATTTTTACTAACAAGTTGAGTTATTGAATCAATATTGCTATTACCTGTATAGGTAGATATAACGTCTCCTATATTATAAATAGTTCTATTAATTAATCCAGCCGCGCCATTCGCTGGATAATAAAAAGGTTGACCAGTAGCTGATTGAATATATGCAACCTCTTCTATAAATGGAGCGAGTTTATACGAAATGTTTTTAAAAATATTAAAAAATTCAGTATCATTTTGAGAATTGTTTTGATTAAAGCGGTTAACTTGATTTCCGTCTGGAAAATATGATTGAAATATTTCACCTTGAACTTGAGCAGCTAAACTATTAAATTCAGCCGGTGTTACATAACCTCTTTGCTCTTTGTTTAATATAAACAAGACTGTTTGATATACTGTATTTATATTTACCGCCATTTTTATTTTTTATTATAATACATTGGAGACCACTTACGTAGCCTCCAGTATATTAGTATTACCTGTTTTTATAGTTTTTTATCTATAGACTTATAGATTTCTACACCTTCGTCGGTTTTTAAGAAAGCCGCAAACGCTGAGTAAGGGTTTTCGTCAAAAGGAACATTCATTAGTTTTCTATCGTTTGATCCCCAAGTAAAGGTTCTTTGATCTCCTGATAAAACTATAATTCCAGCTTCAGATGCTTTGATAGCAAAGTTTCTTAACTGTACGTTTTCATCGTTAGCTAAGTTAATAAAAAGTGCTGGACTGCTTTTAGCAAATAACAATAAATCTCTTTTAAGTTCTTTAGAACTCATTGTATTTACTTGAGATCCTTTTTCAACACGTAATATAGCCTCAGCCTGATCTATGTCCATGTGTCTAGCAGCATTTAAAGCATCTATTTGAAGATCTAAAACATCAAGTTCGTCTTCTGCTACTTCTGTTGCACTAAACTCTTCATATATTTTGCCTTTTAAAGGATGATATAATGATAATAGTTTTTGTAAATTTTGTTGTGTTTTAGCAACTTTTAAATCTCCATCTCTGAATCTAATGTGACCCATCGTGCATTCCCCTTTTTGTTCATCAACTAAAGGTGAATCTTGATTAGTTGCATATCTTATTTCCCTTTGTTTTCCAGTTTTTTCATCAAAGTATAATAAAGCATGTTTTCTTGTATGTCTACTTGGAATTGTTAAAGTTAAAGGACTTTTGTTTCCTTTTAGATAATAAACTCTATCTTTGATTTCCCACGTATTTTCTGTAGGTTTTACTGGAGTAGTAACTTGTGTTACAACTTCTTCTTGAGGTGCAACCTCAACTTGCTTTGCTTTAGCTTGTTTAGCCATAATATAATAAAATTAAATAGTTTAAAAATGTGACAATAGCCTTAGTATATAAATAGTAATGGGCTAATGTCATATAAAAACCCCCACCCGAAGGCGGGGATTGTTATTAATATTGAGTAATTACACTCCTTTGAATAATACAAAGTTGTTAGCAGCTTGAGTTACTAAACATCTTTCAGATAGGAAGTTTACTTCCATAGCATCAAGAGTTGAAGTAAACGCGCCACCAGCAGAACCAGTTAACCAAGACTTCATACGACGATCATCAGCTTGTGAAGCTCTGTAACGTACGTGTAAGAATGGTCGACGGATGTTAGTTCCTAAGATCTGATCGTAAACTGTAGAAGTTCCAGCTGGTACTAATACACCTTCAACTGAATTGATACCGTCAATTCCTCCACGAGTAGAAGCATCGTTTAAGTATTTCCAGTCAGTCTTATAGAAATCGTAAGATCCTCTACGGAATCCGCTAAATCCTAAATTCAAAGCCATTTCTTCTGAGTTCTCAAATAAACCAAAAGCAGTACCACCGGCAGTTCCACCAGAGATTGCAGCTAGCATATCATCAAAATCAAGAGCTGTTTGTCTTTGTAAGAATAACATGTTTTCTTCAATTGCTCCTTGAGTATCTAAGTTTTTAAGGATAGCATCAAATTCGTCAAGTCCAGCAGCAGCAGTAAATCCTACTTCTACGTTTCCACGAGCTTGAATAGCAGCGAATAAACCTTGTGATCCTGGAGATGCATTAGGTAAAGCTCCAGCAACTTGATTGTACTCAGCTTCTACCATACTCATTTCTAGGTAATCTTCAAAACGTAATCTTGTTTCAGACTCAGCTTTTAAATACCATAAATATCCAGATGTTCCGTCTTCAGTTGCAACTTCAACCCATCCAATTTGTGCCATATCAGATCCAGAAATAGTATACTGGCTTCTAATGATGATTGGTGAATTAGAAAATTGAGTTAACTGAGGAGTTACACTAATTCTAGCTTGATTTGCACCGCCTACAGCAAAAGCACCATCAGTGCTTTGTCCTTTTTGGTAATCAGAACCATATACAAAGATCTTTACTCCAACTCCAGCTAAAGCAGCTGCAAATTGAATTCCATCATAAGGTTGGAATATAACTGCACCAGCAGCAAGACCAGATCCAGCGTAAGCGCCAGAATCTACGATGAAACCTTTTGATTCTTGACCAGTTACAGGGTTTAATACTACTATAGTGTCATTAATTGAAATAACATTAGTAACACCAGCCGCTACTGTAATCAAACTACGGTTTGTTCCACCAGCTTGATTAATTACAACAACTCCTTGGTAAGAGATGTGTAATCTGTTTTGTTCAGACCAAATTACTTGATCAGATGTCATTGGCATTTCAGCGCCAACCATTCTTAAGAAACCAGATAACGTACGGTTTCCGTAACGCTCTACTTCTTGTTCATAAATCTCAGGCAAATATTGCTGAGCAAAAGTACCACCAGCTCCGGCAGTGTTAAATTGTAGGTAGTTAGAAGCAAGTAATTGCTGAGCCTGTGAAGGCACTAAACTACCAAATTGAGGAGTTAAACTCATAGTTGTTTGTTTTTTTAGTTAAACTTTTTTGTTTTAATCTTTAGTTTTGAAGAATCAGCACCAGAAATAGCTTTAACTTTAAATCCATTAATAAACACATCACCTTGTGAAGACCTAGCTTTGGTGTCACTTAAGTTTTTTGATTTGTTCATAACATCTTTAACAGCATCCGCTTTTCCCTGCTCATAAAAATGAGAAGCGATTCTATCTACATTGTCAGCTGCATATATAGCTTTGTGATAACCTTTCGTATCATTAACATTACCATCAGAGTCTAGGAACTTCCCGACAAGGTTGTTAATATTTGATTGGTTTTCTGCAACTTTATCACGGTTTTGAATATTGTACTTATAGTTCTTATCACCGACTTTAATATCGAAACCTTCGAAATCATCGCTGAAAAGTTGTTTAGTACTTTCTTGAAACTGCTCATGTTGTTGCTTAGCTATTTCCTGCTGCTTGTTGTATCGGTTGAAAAAGTCTGTAGCTTTTTGAGTATCAGGATTTACGTTTGATCTCAACTTGATTTCATCGTAATACTTAATCTTAGTTTCCTCTAAAAAGCCTTTAGCTTTTGCAACTTCTTCTTTAAACGCAAGTTTCTTTTTGCGTATATCTTTTTCCTCTTCTAAATCTTCATCGTAATCAAAATCTTCTAAAAGAAGATCAACATCTGAATTATCTAAATAAGGTTTATTTTTTTTGTAATACTCTTTTAATAAAGTTTTTTCATCTAAGTTAGAGTAGTCGGCATTAAGCCTTGTATAATCTTCAATTGTTCCACCAGTTTCCTCCATGAAGCTAACTAGCTTTTCAATGTTTTCAGGTAATTGTTTACCTAAAACTTTTTCATCTCTAATAGCTTCTTTAACTTCAGCTTCTACTTTAGCTACTTCAACTTCTTTAATTGGTGTAAACTCTTTAGCATCTTCGATGGGCTCTTGTACTTGTTCTCCCACTTTAGTGCTATCTCCGGATGGTTCTTCCACAGGAACTTCCTTTGTTTCTCCGATTTGAATGGCATCTTCTTGTTCTTGTTTAGGTATTACTACTTTTGTAACATCTGGCGGTAATTCAACCAAAGGTTCTTTAATATTAACTTTAACAGGTTGATCACTTGTTGGTGTTAATTTTTTTGGAGTTTTCTTTTTAATTTTAAACTCACCTTCCTGCTTAACAGGTTCATTTGTTTTTACTTCTGACATAATATAATATAATTAAATAATTGTTTACTTTCTACATGAAAGCCTGCATACCCATATCGGGTTGATTTTCAAAGTCCGTAGGTAAGCTGTCGTTTTGTCTTTGGCTTATCATTTCACTTTGTTGTGTAGCTTCCATTTTGCTACGCTTATCTTTTCTATCTTCTATAGCTGCTTCTTTCTGCTGTATTGCTTGAACCTCTAGTTGCTTTAGCTGCATATCGTATTCAAACTTCTGTTGCATTTTAATCTTCTCTAAATCAGCTGCTATCTGCATTTTGTTTATTTCCATTTGAGATCTAGCTTGTTCGTATTGAACTTTAGAGCCCGATATAGCTTCTTGCTTTTGAACTTCAGCCATAGCTGTTTTTTCAGCTGTACTTGCTTGAGCATCGGCTTGTGCTTGTATATTAGCTTGTTGATTAGCTTGATCTTGAATAGCTTTTTGCTTACGTTTAACTTTAAGCATTTGATTTGCTAACTTAAGATTTTTAATTTGTCTTAAATCTATAGCATCTTCTAAGTCAATTCCACCTTGACCTAATGCAACCTGTATATTTTCTTCTAATTTAGCTTGCTCTTCATCATCTGGTTCTAACTCTAGGAATATACCAAAGTCATATAGGTTTAAATCAACAACCTGTTGTAGAGTTCTAACATTAAATGTTGATATAGAGTTTTTAAGAGATTCAGCTGTTAATGGAAAATATAAAGCATCTGCTATTTTAAGAGATACGTTTTCTGCTAGCTTTAATGTAAGGTATAAACTAGCTTGTTTAATATGTCTAGTTGCTACATTAGATGCATTAGCTGCCATTTTTTGAAGACCTACTAAAGAATTTTTATCTTGTGAGCTTCCATCTCTAGCTTCATTTAACCCCGTTACATCACGTATCATTTGTAAATAATATTGATACGTTTGTATAAGAGCTTGTATTTTACCAAGGCTACTAGAACTGTTTAGTTCTTGAATAGGTACTTTACCTGCATTCATATCACCGTCTTGAGTTAGTGATCTACCAACAATAGAACCTGTTTGAAAATACATATTTAAAGCCTCTGCAGGATTATAATTAGTTCCATTACCAAGATCTACTTCAGCTAAACCGTCCATATCTAAGTAGACACCGTCTGGTACCATTCTAGACATTACCTGTTGCAGTTTAAGATGTGTTAGTTGAATCATGTCTGCAAAACCAACACATTTACTTACAACAGACTCTATGCGTCCTTTATACATTCTAGGAGCACATATAGTATAATTCATTTCAACTCTTGTAGTATCTGCCATTGGTCTAGACATATTTTCCGCTAAGCTCCAATCTAATATAGTGTTAGTACCTAAAACTTTAGCACCAGTGTATAAAACTTCTATTGATCTAGATACTCTTTCAAAGTTGTCATTTTCAGGTGGATCAAATGTATCTGGCTTTTCTAAAGCTTTTAATAAACCTGAATCTGTTTGCTTTATTTTAAACACTTGATTGTGGTAAGTTTTATATTCAAAGTACATAACTTGTACAGTGTTTTCGTCGTAATTACCCCAACCAGTTATATATTGCCTATTACCAGGTGTTTCTTGTATTCTTTTTAACTCCTCTTCTGATATACCAGGAAACTCTTTTTTAAGTTCTGGTATTGTTATAGACTTTACTTCGCCTACATAATATATATCTTCAAAGTTTGGATCTTCTGTATATGAGTAAACCATATAAGCAGGATCTACATAATCAACAGTAATTCCTTCAGCTGTATTAAAATTAGTTTTACCTGCAGCAATACCTATAGTTGTAAGATCCATGTTTAATCTACGTCTTACAAGATCATATTTGTTTTGAGCAAATACAGTTGATATAGCTTCTTCTTCTGCTATTTCAATTGATTGCTTATAGCTTAATTGCATATGTAATTCTAACTCTTCTTTAGATCCTGGAACTACAACACCACTTGGCGACTGATATAAATCAATACCTAAAGTTTGCTTCAAGCCATCTAAATATTCTTTAGCAACCATATCTTCTTGAAGCTTGCTAGCATATTCAGTTCTTCTTTTAACTGAGCTAGGATCTTGAGAGTAAGCTTTTATGTCGTAAGACTTTTGTGATATACCATTTACTACGATGTCTACAAACTTAGACAAAATTGGTACTGGCTTCCAGTCTAAATTTAAATAAGACAAATCACCATTTATAGATAATTCATCTTTGTATTTTTGCACAGGCTGCTCACCTCTAGCGTATAGTCTTAACGAATGAAAGTTGTTCCAATTAGTTAGATATCTGTTACCTCCAGTTCGCCCTTGATCAAACCACTCATACTCTATTGCTTGAGCAACTTGAGTTCCGTATTCCCAGCTAGCTTTTTCAGCATCGCTTACTACTTGGCTTGGAAAAGCGCTATTGGTGTTAGTGTATATACCCATTTAACTTATTATTTTTGATGTGACACCTTTGTTGTCATATTTTTTAATTCCTAAATCTACAGCTTCTCTTCTAATTGGAGCCGATGGAGCGTATCTATGTTTATTGCAAGCCATTAAAGCAAGTCCAGAGCTAATAGAAGCATCGTGCTTTGTTCTGTTGTTTATATTAAACTTTGCCCAGTCTTCCAATGTTCTTTGAAAATACATATCACCGTAACCTGTTGTTTTTAAACCTACAAAATCTTCTATATAAGATTCAATCGCAGCAGCGTGAGCTTGTTTTACGTCTTCACTTGAATTTGGTATTCCACCTAATTCTTTTTCTGTTACTGATAGTTTGTTGTGTTTTCTGTCTGGTCTATTTATAGAGAACTTTCTATAACCTCTTCTTTTTAAATGATATAATAATCTAGGCTTATTATTCTCTGCTAATATTGGCATACCATAAAAAACCAAAGCCATTAAAACATCTTCAAAAAATATTTCAGCGGTTTGTGGTCTAGCTATATATTCTAAAAAGAAATGATTTGGAGGCACGTCCTCCATGCTAAATTTAGTTAAACCGTGTAAAGATCCATTTGATCCTCTTTTATCAACTGTACCTGATATATCATAGCTATCACAGCCAAAAGCTCCACAGTGTTCATTGCCTGGATATTTAAGTCCACCCTTTATTATCACACGATTTTGGAGATTTAAAGGTGGAACCCAAGAAACTCTGAATCTACCGCTTTTATTTGGTACAAATATAACCTTTGAGTCTTTAACTCCGTTTTCCCATTGAAAGCTTCCTTGTGTAACTGATATTGAGTTTTTAAGATCTTCATTAAAATCTATTTGCTCATATATCTTTGTTAAGTTAAATAAAGATTCTTTAGATTCATCTCTAAACGCATGCTTAGTTGTGCGTGGAAATTGTCTGTAAAATTCATTTAAACCGTCTTGATCATTTTTAAGACCTTCAACTTCATTATTCCAATACTCTATTACGCCTTGTGTTATAGCGTCTCCAAAAGGCCCTACTACTTCTTTTTTTGGTGTATTGAATACAGGAAAGCCATAAGAATCAATGTATCCTTCGTAGTTCCATTCCATAGGTATGAACAAAGAATATAATCCTGAGCGAGTTTGTCCATTGGCGTTTCTTTGTGTAACATCTGAATCATTGTAGAGTTTTTTAAAATTATCGCCACCTTTATCTAAAGAGTTTGATGTTGATCCCATCATACACTTACCTATTATTCTAGATCCAAGTCTTAAACAGGTTCTCGTAACTCTCCAGTTGTTTAATATATTTGTAGGTCTTTCCCATTTTCCACTTTCATCGTGAACTAATAGTTTTAGTTTTTCACCATCATAAGAATTATCACCTGTATTTTTCCAGTCTATTGTTGTGTCAAGACCTGTGATCTCTTGTAGCTTTTCGTTTGAGTCGAGCTTGCGCCTCGTGAATTTAGAGGCTGGTACACGGTAGGCAAGTTCTGTTTTTGGTCTGTCCATACCGTCTTGTATAGGTTTAAAGAAAAAGGGATAGTTGACTGATATTGGGACAACTTTGTCAGTAAACATTTTCTTTGCATCGGGTCCAGATTTGGAGAGGATGCCAAAGCGCGCATCTGTAGATATTGTTGCTTGGTTAACCGTCTCCCCGCTTGCCATGAACGAAAAACCGGATCTTCTGTTTTTAAGATAACACATCCCATAGCAACGTTTGTCGGCTTTACAAGCTTCCCAGAATATGTAGAATAATCTGTTTGATTCCCTAAAGTCTGGCTGCCCAACGTCAATTTTGCTCCACTGCAAGTACATATAGTTAGTACCAGTAATGTAAGTAGCCAAACCCTTATTATAGAACCAAAAGCCTTGTTCTCTTCTATTAAATTCTTCATCAATGTAATCATACCATTTTTCTTTAAAGTCCAAAGGGTATTCTTCCCAATCAAATACTGATTTGATTTTACTAAGCTCCTTTGGGTATTCAGTGTGCTTCCACCTGTCCTCTTCAAATGTATGTACATTTTCAGCTTTTGGCAAAGCTATTTTTAAATCTTGTATTTCATAAATTTCACCTATCTCGCCGGTTTTACTTATAACAACCATATCGTGTTCTTGGTTGTAACCGTACCCCCACTTCTTATACCTATTAGTTCTTTTTAAAACTTTAGGTTTAATGTGGTCTTTAAGTATTTTATATAAAGTCTGCTCGTACATTATTTAGATCTCCCTTCCGCAAAGCCTCTAAAAGATTTCTCTTCTTTAACCTCCACTGGTTTTTCATTTAACATATTCTCTTCAGCTTCTATTCTATTTAGTATTTCAAACGCATCAAATATAGCTAGCTTTTTTGTAGCTGCAGCGTTTTTTAATCTATCTGCTGATATATCATCATCTGAATCAACAATAGCTTCTTTAGCTACCTTGATTAACTCCTCCACTGCTCTCTGCCCAGCTTGGATTATATTCAACTTCGTTTCCTTGGTGTTCATATTTAATTACGATATCATTAGATTTCATACAGTATAATCTTTTACCGTCAACTAAAAACTCCCATTCTCCATTCGGCGTATAACCAACTAAGTCTCCTGAGTTGATTCCTAGCGCGTTTAAGGAGCTATTGTCATATTTTAATATACCAACAAGGCTTTTTTCTTTATCTAACGTTAAAGACTCTGTATCTTTTATAGGTGAAATAAAGCATCTGTCTCCAAAAGACTTCCACTTGTCACCTTTATTATATAAATAGATTTGATCTATAGCGCAAAAATGCAAATCATCTTTAAACCAAGATCTACTTTTCTTTTTTTCTCCTTTCATGTCATAGAATATTCTAAACACGTTCTGATGTATAACAATTATATCACCAACATCAATACCAGTATTAAAAGCTTTAGGTGTTTCTATTACTCTAGCTAATCTATTTACAAACTTAAAGTCTTCAATTTTTGTATTTAAAACTAGCTCTTTATCACCTACTTTTATTTTGTTACTGTATTTTTCGCCTAATGGCTCTACTATAAAGTCGTATAAACTTTTCAATACTCTAAGTCATATTCAACGGATATTGCCATGTTAGAGTTAAATTTCTTCCATGGCATTACTTCGTTATTTTTCTTAATGTGAATATTGTAAGAGTTATCTTCTTCGTCAAGAAGTATATGTGAGATCTCGTGGCCACCATAAACTTGTTGACCTACTGAATAATGCATAGCATCATTTTTGTAGTCAGAACCAATACTTATTTTTCTTACAATAGATGACATCCTAAGCTTTTTTAAGATTAGACTCATCTTTATCAACTTCTGTGTATTCTCCAGTTGTTAGATCAATATCAATAGCTCCGTACTCTTTTTCGAGCTCAGCTTTTAAATCTTCTACAACTTTATTAGCATCTGCTACTTGGTGTAATAGACTATGCTTTTGAGATTCTAAAATACCTATTTGATTAACAATTGTCATTAATTCTTTTTGACCTTTGTTAATATCTTCTAATTGTTTGTCTGTAATTTTTGCCATTTAATTTAATTTAATTGTTTTATAAATATATAGTTACATTTGTTTTAGTAAATCTACTCTTCTGTAAAGTCTTCATATACATCTGCATAATCAGCAGGTAAATAAGACTCCATTTCAGCTACTTGTTCTTCGCTTAATTCGTTTTTATAAAAATCGTTTATTAATACCCATTCAAAATGTTTTTTAATCTTTTCAACACTTTTACCCTCACTAATTATAGATAATTGATATGGTACAGCTGAAGTAATAACTTCTTTATGACTGTCTGGAGTGTTTTCTGATGTTACTGCGTTTTTATACATTTTTATTTATTTTAATAATTCTATTTCTGCTTTCAATTCTTGTATTGCTTTAACTAAAATCGGTACTAGTTTGCCATAACTCATTTCTAATTTTTCCGGGTTTTCGCTATAAACTAATCGCAAAGTATCATTGTCTAGTTCTTTAACTTCTTGAGCTATAAAACCAAAATCTTTTTTACCTTTGTTTGCTGAATAAAATTCTACATCTTCATTAACAACTTCTCCGTTTTCATCAATTTCTACTTCTCCGTTTTCATCAAAAACTGGTTGTTTTTTTATTTCAACTCTATTGTCCCAAACAAATTCTCTTGGTTGCAAGCTATCAATAAAATCTAATCCGTATTCTAAATCTTTTATTTCTGATTTATCTCTCTCATCAGATAAAGATGTAATTGTTGTTACGGCACATCTTAAAGCTGAAACACTTGAATCACCTAAAGTTATCTCATTACTCACAGTGTTTGCGCTTGGCGCACTAAGTGAACCAATTAAAGTATTATTTACCCCAGAAGTCAAGGTTTCTCCAGCTCGAAATCCTACGCCAGTGTTATAATCACCAGAGGTGTTTTGCAAAGTTTGTGTCCCTACTGCTGAACCATAATCACCTCCACCACCACTCGACCTATAACCAACACCAACGCTTTGTGTCATCCCGAAAAAACCAGCTTCCATACCAATTCTAACACATTGACTTCCAGAACTTGCGTATCTACCAGCCGCTCTACCTACTGAAACATCATAGTTTCTTCCTTTTGCCATATTTCCTATCGCAACTGCATCAGTACCATTTGCAAATGCAGAAGTTCCAATGGCTACACTATCATTACCACTAGCTTCGCATTGAGCATTTGTTCCAGTAAAAGGAGAATCTCCTCCTAAAGCTATTGACAGTGTACCAGAAGCTACCGCAGCGTTTCCAGAGGGAGTTAAGGTTGATACAGAGGCCATTGAATCAGAACCTGTTCCAGATACTAATCCAGCTCCACCACCACCAGCAGCAGCTAAAACAATACCTCCTGAAGCAGTGCTATAAGTTAAAACGTGACCATCTGTGCTTCCTAAACCTGGCATTCTTAATAAATCGTTTGTTGCATTACCTAACGTTATCTCGTTATTAGCACCAGCTGCGCTAGGAGAAGCGTTGTGACCTATTAGAATATTATTACCACCTGTAATTAAATTAGTTGAGCCACTGTAGCCAGCGCTAGCTCCAATCAATGTGTTAGAATCTCCACTTAAAGAAGCATATCCAGCTTCATAACCAACAACCGTGTTGTGGCTACCTACGTTGACTGCGTATCCAGCTGACCAACCTAAGTATGTGTTTTCAGTGCCAGTAGTTTGAGAATATCCAGCTTGATGACCTAACGAAACAACACCAGCAGCTTGATTATCTTTAGATGCTTGATAACCTATAAGAGTAGTCTGCTGTGCGTCACTACGTGAGCCAGCTTCAAAACCAACAGTTGTAGAGCGATCAATAGTACCAGTACAAAATGCGGAAGCGCCGTTACCTATAGCCACAGAATCTTGAGCAGCTGCGCTACCACCCATAGCTCGGTAGCCAACACTAGTACTTCTATATTTACTACTTGTACTATCTGCAGCTTTATAGCCAATATGCGTACCGCCAAATGCATTACCGTTGGCTTTGCTTGCTTCAAAACCTATAGCAACAACACCTTGCACTTGAGTAACTGAAGTTTGACTAGCTCCATAGCCTATAATAACGTTCTCATTAGCGTTTGAATTACCGCTATCACTAGCAAGGGCGTTCACCCCTATAACTACGTTTTCTGTAGCTGTTGTCATAGAATTAGCAGCACCACTACCTATTACAATGTTACCAATAGGATTACCAGTTAATCCAGCTGGTATGTTTATAAAATACGCAGAATCCCCGTCTATTAGAACGTCAGTTAGTCCATTTAAGTCGGTAGCACCGCCACCTAAGTTGCCTGGGTCAATACGAACATTATCCGTTCCATTATATCCTACAACAAACTGTACATTTGCTGGATCTGTTTGTTCTTGAAATTGTGAAAATTTTAAATTTGCCATTTATGTGTTTATTTTATTGCTGCTCTGTTATAAGAAATGTTGGATTTGCTCCTGACTCGGCTATAAGAAAATCTCCATTTTCCGCTAGTATTTCGAAAAAAGGAGTTGGGAAACCTGCGTTACCTGTTATGCCTCTAGGTATTGAATTACCTATACCTGTTCCGATTCCCATATTATTTTGCTGCTATTAGTTTCTGGACCGTTGTTGTATCTGTACCGTCGCTAGCTAGTACATAATCTACAGTTACAGGCAAAAATCCACCTGCTTGTAAACCATGAAAAGCAACTGCTTGAGCCGCGGTTGGTAGTCCAGGTGTAGCTTCTATTCTAAATACAGCATTAGCACCACCTCCTGTTATAGTTATTAAATCTCCATTTAAATAACCTGTTCCAGCTACGTTCACTACTACTGTTTGTACAGCCCCACCGATTTGTGTTATATCTACTGTTAAATTAATACCGCTACCTGTAGTTGTTGTAGCAACCCCCGCGGCATTTGCATAACCTGTACCTGCTGAGCCTGAATATCCAGGTGAAGAAAAACCATTTATAACACTTGCTCCAACAGTTCCTGCTGGTATAACGACCATTACATCTCCAGCTGTGGTGTTATCTCCTATGTATATAATAGAAGAATCCAAATTAGTTGCTGAACCAATAGTGTTATCAGGTGTTACTACTTGAAAATTGTTTGTAGCAAAATCAGGTTGATTACCAAATTGTCCCATATTTTTTTATTTATTTATTACTTATTGATTTATATTTCTCTGCGCCACGTGATCCAAAATAAGCCACATATACAGTTGTTGTTAATGTTTTTAATAGATTTATCCACTCTTGCTCTACAGTAAAATCTATATAGCCATGACTATCAACCCATATAAAAGCTATAGTCATTATTGTTAGAAATATTAAACTCATTGGTCTAGTGTTTTTACTAAGCCATGAATCTGAAGCCATGTCGCTTTCCCAACGCTTTGATACTTCTTGAGCTTCAATTATATCTTGCTCTATTAATTTTAAAGCTGTTTCTTTGTCAAGTGGAGGTAAAGATTCATCTTTATTGATTAAATTCTTTACAACACCTAATAAACCCTTGTCTGGCAACACATCTCCTATTGAATCTAATACTCCAGATTTACCAAGTAGAAACTGACCGACTTTAGTGTCTTTAAATTTTTTTTTAGGCATTCTTATAAGCCTCGTCTTCCCAAGGCAGGTTTTTTGCTCCTTCTTTCATTTTAGATCTTGGGTACGTTTTCCCTTTCCAGTATACGTTTTTGTCATCGTAATCTAGATCACCACGCTTCATTTGGTCTATATGAACCATTTCGTGGTCTATAACATCTTGAGTCTTTGAAGAATCTACCTCTTTATTTATAATAATTGTGCCGTTGTTATTAGCTTTACCCATAACACCTTCTTCCATATCCACGTGGTATATTGGAGTATTGTTGCAATTGTATGGAGGATTAGAAAGTTTAAAAGCCATGTTTATTTTTTATAAGGAAATATTTTGTTTAATGCTCCTTTTCTAGCAGCACAACCACAAGGGACATTTAGCCCCTTGCTCATTGTGTCTACCATTTTCTTGATACCAGTAGCTTTAGTAAACTTCTCTACGCTGTCTCCTAAACCTGTTGATTTCATAAATTACGGAGTGTAAATACAAGTTGTGTACTGCGCAAAAGTTGCAGGTTGTGTAATAACAACACGCCCTGAAGCTCCTGATTGAGCAGCTGGTACTTGCAATAAAGCTGGTACTGCACCTAATGTAGATACTACACCTCCTGGATTAGCTGTTAAAGCCGCGTTGATTGCATTTGTTACATCTAATTCTCTTGAAGCTGATGTAGCTCCTCCGCCTGCGCCACCTGTTACACCTGGTAAAGCTATTGTGTAAAGTGAAGTTGCAGTAGAATCTGTTTTTAATATTACTGTTGTAACGTTTGCTGCGTTTGTCACAGACTGAATTCCTGCAATTTTATCAATTGCGATTAATGTTTCAATGCCATCTCCTGCTACAGGACCTGCATTTACTTTTAAAAAATTTGCCATTTTTGTTAGTGTTTAAGTTAGTGTTAGTGTTAGTGTTTGGCTAAGGTTTATACAGTCCTTTCTGTTTTATTTCATAAAGTCTTTTTTACCTGGCTTGGTTTTTGACTTATCTCCTTTGTTTCCACCTAATACAACTTTGTCGTATTTTTTCATAGGACTGTGACCCATTTGCATTGCAGATGCTTTGTCATCAACAGGCATATCTTGCATCAAGTTTTTCTTTTCTTGCTTAATGGATTCCATTTTCATAGGTGAATGACCCGCATGCATAGCTGATTTTGAATGTTTTGACATCCAAGAACCCTGCATTTTCATAGGTGATTTTACTTGTTGTCCATAACCTTTATTAAGGTTTTTCATTGCAGACCCTTCATGACCCATTTTCATTGCTGAATCTTTGTGTCCCATTTTAGCGGGTGATTTTCCGTAAGGCATAATTGTGTTTTTAGTTAGTTAGTGTTTTTTTTCGTCGTATTTTAAGTCACCAGCTAATCTTGAAATATGCTTTTCGTCAGCTGTCATTTTTTCATCGCTATGACCGTGTTTATTGTCATATAATATATCTTCTTTAAGATACTTCATATGCGCTTCATCATCTTTTTTAGTAGCATCGTAATTACTACTTGTTACTTTTGTATGAGCGTGTGAAAACTTAGAGTTTCCACTATAGTAACCATAGTGTCCTTTGTGTTTCATAGTTAATTATTTTTCATATTGTTCTCCTACATTCATCCAATCTCCCAAAATGGTTTCGCTATCAGTAGTAAACCCTTTTTGTTCTTGATCTTGATATAGTGTTCTGTCTCTATATTTACCTTCTTTTTTACGTATGTATTCTTTTATAGTTGTAGTACCTTCAGGGTCTCTAGCAAAACCAGGTTCAAAGCTTGCTAAATACTTTTTTTTGTCTTTTTCTATTTTTTCAACTTTAGCTCCAGGGATAGTTGTTTTTAAAGTTTGCTTATTCGTAAAATCTTTACGGTTTTTTAATACAACCTTAGCTGGATCAGGAGTACCACCGCCACCAAACTTAAAATTGCTTTCTGGTATATTAATACTAGTGTCAATATCTTTGCTTCCAAAATCAAACGTTTTTTTAGTTTCTGGAACCTTAGTTACTTCTTTTTCTTCTTCTTCTTTTTTCTTTGTTCCTTGCGGTATGTTTATAACACCAGGTTTTGGTGAAACATATTTTATGCCGTCTACTCCAGAGTAATAGTTACCGTTTAATGGAGATTTAGCTGAAAAGTTTTTTTGAAATGGTGAACTCATATTTTATTTATTTGAGCATCCAAAGTTCTTGGCATAATTAGCCATCTTAACAACTTCTTCGCTATATTTATCTTTCTTTGACATTACGCTTGAAGCAGCTGAACAAGCGTCTTTAAACCCATTCTTTTTAGCCCAAGCTGTAAACTTACCTTTGTTCTCTTCTTTGATTTCAGGAAATGCACCTATTTTATAAAATGGAGAATTCATTATTTGTAAACTTTAGCTTTTTGTGTAATTGGTCCAGCTTTATATTCACATGGGTATTTAGATACTTCCATGCCTGTAATACCTGAGCTTGATCCTGTACCCATTGGAAAACCTGCTTTACTTAGTGGTCCGTCCCATACAGCATTTTCACCTACTTGTCCTTCTAGCTTTTGATTAGCTAATGTTTTAATGTTTTTCATAATTTATTTTTTATATCCTTCTGTTCTAGCTTTTATAACATCTGCTTGTGTAATTTTTCCATCTCCAGTTTGATCTTCAAACATAAGTGGAGCTCCTACGGAGTTTTGCATAGTTTGTTGCGTTCCAAAGATTCCTTGAGCGTTTTGTTGCGCTTGCTGATTAAAAACCGGCTGTGCCTGCCCCAGAGTGTTAGCTGGAGCGGGTGGTATGTTTGTCATTTGTTGAGCTGGTTGTGCAACTATCTGCTGAGCTGGTTGTGCAACTATCTGCTGAGCATTCATATTTATACCTGAAGCTTTTGACATTGACTCTGCTATATGATTGGGATCATTACTAGATTGTTTATTTACAAACTCTTCATCTCCTTTAAACACCCTATTGTCTGTACCTTTTTTTCTCATTTTATCTGTCTTTATCTTTGTTTACGTTTTTAATAGAAGTTATAAGAACTTTGTCTGTATACGTCTTACCCTTCATAATACTGTTTCTGTGGTTACTCACAGGTAAATCATCTTTGCCTAGTATAATTCTATACATATGCTTAATAAGATGCTTACACTTAAAAGAAGTTTTATATATATGATACTTCTGAGTTGTTCTATTTCTATGTCTCCACACAACTATCCAACCTTCTTTAAGTAACCGATTCCAGCGGCGGTTATCCCAACTATAGGAATAACTACCAGCTTCGAAATCTTTTTTTGTAAACATATCCATGCAGTCTAAGTAAATTAATAACTCCAGATCAGCATCGTTAAGGTTGTTGTTTCTGCAAGCCCATTTACGTATTATACGATAATGTTTAAACAGATTCATATTTTTTATATCATCTGCGTCTAGCCTTTTCATAAAACAACAACAACATCTTGCGCTTTAATAACGTGATATGTTTTTTTGTCTATCTCTATTTTGTGCCCAGCGTGTCGATCAAAGAAGATTTTATCACCTTCTTTCAATCCTTCGACTTGTTCACCAGCAGATAATATATCAGCTTCTGTGTAACGTATGTCTTCACGTTGGTTCTCTGCAAGAAGTAAACCACCTTTTGTTTTAGTGGTTCCTTCTTTTATTTTATTTATTATTAAATTTCTACCTATCGCTTTCATCAATTCTTAAATTATTGATTACACAATCAGTTGATAATATAGTTGTCGCTACTGAAGCTGCGTTCTGAAGAGCGCTCTTGGTAACTAGTAGAGGATCAATAATACCTGAGTTAATCATATTTACCATTTTTCCTGTAACCACATTTAAACCTCTTCCTTTAGCTTTGGGCAGTTCTACGTCTGTTATTCCAGCGTTTTCTAGTATTGTTTTAAACGGTGCTTTAATTGCTTCTAAAAGCAGCTTTTCACCATCTGACCTTGGTACTATACTTTTTGCAGCGTTTAACAGCGCTATACCACCTCCAGGAACGATACCTTCTTTAATAGCAGCTTTTGTAGCGCAGACAGCGTCTTCGACTCTATCTGTTTTTTCTTTTAATTCAATATCAGAATTAGCACCTACTTTTACAATTGCTATTTTAGCAGCAAGCATTGCTAATCTTTTTTCAAGTTTAATTACTTTGTGAGCTGGGTTATCTAGTGACAATTGCCTCTTAAGCTCATCTATAATATCTAACACTTCTTGTGAAGCTTCTCCAAATTGAAGTATAGTTTCTTCGTGAGTTGTAACGCTTTTAAGACATGTACCTAAATGCTCTACTTGGATTAAATCCATATCATCACCTAAGTCTTCGTTTATAATAGTAGCTCCAGTTAATAAAGCTAAATCATCTAAAACTTCTTTTTTGCTAATACCGTAAGTTGGTGCATTAATTACATTAACTTTAATATTGCCTTTGTTTTTATTCATAGCTAAAGCAGATAAAACACCTTGTTCTAAATCGCCGATAATCAGCAAAGGTTTATTGTTTTTTATTACATACTCTAGCACTGGTTGTATTTGTCTAATTGTATCAATAGGTGATTCAACTAACAATACTAATGCATTGTCAAGCTCGGCTGACTTGTTTTGCTTATTTGTTATAAAGTGAGAGTTTGTAAGACCTTTGTCATATTGAACACCATCTATAACTTCGACTTCTGTTTTACCCTCTGCTGAGGTTTCCATCATTACAATCCCTGTATTGTCTACAGCTCTAAAAGCGTCAGCTATAATGCTACCTAGCTTTGGATCGTTATTTGTAGATATAGTAGCAATTTGATCGATCATACTACCTTCTACAGGTACTGATGCAGATTCTAAGTAAGTGATTACTTTTTCTACAGCTTTATTGATACCTTCTTTTAACTCTCTTGAGTTTGTCTTATCTGAAACTTTATAAGCTTCAGTTAATATAGCGTGAGCTAATACAGTGGCCGTTGTTGTACCATCACCTGCTTCTCTTACTGTTTTTCTTGCTGCTTCTTTTAAAAGCGTAGCACCCATATTTTCTACTGGGTCTCGCAAGATTATTGAATCTGCTACTGTAACACCATCTTTTGTAATGATTGGTTTTCCAGTATGATCCTCAAGCATCACACATTTTCCGCTAGCCCCAAGTGTGGAGCTAACAGCTTTTGTGAGCTTTTCTATTCCTTTAAATACATTAACTCTAGCGTCTTCGCCGAAGTTAAGGTTTTTGACAATTGCGTCCATATTTGATTTAATTTAATTTAATTGAGTGTGGTTTATTTAAAGGTTTTTACTACTTTAGGTCCGTCGATAAATTCAACTTTCTTTAAATAGTGCGCTACTGTTTGATCGATAGCTGTTTCAGCTCCTTCTAAAGTTTCACGCCTGGTTACATCATGCCATGTTTCTGTATCTTTGATGTCTTGGTACTCTGTTTGGTAAAAGCCGTTTACAAGCTGGACAATTCTCCAGTTTTCTTTATTAGCTATGTGTTTCCATAGTTTAACTTGGCTTTTGCCTGGTTGTGGGTGACTACTCCACGATTCAGTCTGGTAAAATAGTGTCATTGGTTTTGGTTTTAAATTACTATTGGTTATATATTATATACTCACTTGGTTTTAGTGAGTTTTACTTATTCTTATTCTAGCCATTTTTTAAGCTACTTGTATTAATCTATATGTAACATTTACTACAAACTGCGCAACAGGAGTTAAAGTTACAACTGGATTAGCACTTAATGTAGTTGTTAGATTTATTCCTGCTGAAGATCTAAAAGTTCCAGCTATAGGTGTTGCGATATACGTTTCAGCTGTTGATAATTCACCGGTTGGAAGATTAGCAAATGGTATTTCTACTCTATGCTGTGTTGATGCAAAACCTTGGCCGTAAAAAACTCCACCACCTGTTGCTGACCAATTATATGTATTACCAGCTCCTCCTGTATTAATCGATGTTCCAGTTATACCTAGTATTTCGTATATATAACCAGTGACCGAAGGTAGTATTGTAACTGGTACTGTACCTAATGTAGCTAGCTGAGTGTTAGTAATTGTAACTACTGCTGTAACTACGTCTGGTGAGTTTGCTAAACCTATTATATCGCCAACTGAAAAATTTACAGTCCTTGGATCGTCGCTTGTATTTGATAAAGGCATCGATGTACCTAATATTAGATCATTAGATTTAGCCGTTGCGCTTGGATAACTTCTTGTGTTTGCCATTTTTTATTTGTTTTTTGTAACTCTGTTTGTTTCTGGATTATATGTTGCCGAGGCGGAAGTTTCACCTGCTCTATCTAATGCTCTTTCCTCTGCTGTCATACGATTTCTAGCTTCTCCTTTAGCTGTCAATGTTCCATCAGCTGCCATATCGCCACGTTTCTTTAATAACGCTATAGCAAAGCCTCTATCTCTGACCTGAGCCGTGAGTCTATCGACTAATTGCCCGGAACCCATAAATCGTTGTGTTTCCATATCTATATATACTTACACATATCACTGTTTATTTACTAATACTGTGACATAAGCCCCTTACTAGTATATATTAATAGGCTAGTGTCATACTTTTTAAAAAAATGTTACATATTTGGGACAGTTGTGTTATATTTCTCCTATAGAAACATAAATCTCTAGGAAAATTTCCTTTTTTTAGCCACCCCCGGCGTCATTTTTCAACGTTTTTTCATATATATCGGGAAAATTACAATGATATTATCTAAACATTTACAACTTTTTTTTACAAACTAAATACGAAGTATATTGGATAATAATAATGTAAGTAACAAACAATAATAACTATGAAACGAATTAAATACATACAGTCAATCGAATTATTTCTAATAAAAAACCCAGAAGTAATTGTGCAAGATGTAATGCCAGAATGTATACTCGATGAACTGTATTACTTTCAAAGATGTCAATACAAACTGTTGTAAAAGTGTGACAATAGCCCCTTACTATACTTAGCTTAATACCCTAATGTCACAGTTTTTAATAACAAATAAATATTACAAACTAAATACGAGTTATATTGGATAATATAAATGTAACTAAATAATAATAACAATTAAAATTAAAACTATGTTAAATAACTATCAATATAAAACTTACTTTAAAATACAATATTGTCATAATACAAATACTTATAAATTTACAATATTAAATCAAAGTAATGATGAAATACTATACAATAATAATTTCAATAATATAAAAGAAATAAATAAAATTATTCAACAATATAAATAATTACAAACTAAATACGATACGTATTGGATAATAATAATGTAACTAATAAATAATAATAACTTAAATATAATAACTATGCAAAATTTACAATCAAAAAGATTTGTGGTAAGAAAATCACTCATCGGCAAAAATCAAATCATCGAAGTCACTTTTAAAAATGGCAAATCATTCACTTACAATCACGATATTGTATATGAATTAATGAAAGACAAGTTAAATTCTATGAATTGCTTCGAAAAGTATAAATCTTATACATCTTCAACTTCAGTTCCTGTAGTTCTTCGTGACAAAGTAGTAATATAAACTACTTGTCATGACAAACTGTCACATTGCGAGTAATACCTCGACTATAAATAAAACAAATAAATAATTATACACCTATAAAAATAACTTATATGAGAAAATTCTTTCACACTATTGTATTCAAAATCAGTAACTTTAAAGTATCTGACTATGTAGAAATTGGTTCCGCTCCAAATGAAACTAAGTGGTAAATCAAAATGGTGACTATCCGAACCATGAAGTGGGCTTTCAAACTGGATAGAAAATAAAGACATAACGGTTTCACTCTGCATTTTGACTACGTGAGCTCTACTTTGTGAGGTGGTTCGATTCCACTAATGTCTACAAACAAAATACGATTATCTTTGGATAATATAAATGTAATTAATAACTAATAAAAATAAATAACTATGTGTACTAAATCTTATACTCTACTAAAAATCTCGTGGAATCTTTTCGATACTGACTTTGATAAATTAAATGACCAACAAAAATCTAAAGTAATCGATATCTACTACGATTTCTACTAAACTAAATAACTATGCGAATAATTAAACACTTTAACCCACACTTCCCAGAGCGTGAAACTTACAAATGTACTATACGATACACTACTAAGTTCGGTACGCTAGATGAAGTAAATCAGTGGCGAGATGACCAACTAAAAAACGAAGATTATTACAAGTCGCTTGAAGAATCAAATACTAAAGCGGCAGGTGTATTCTACCAAACATTAACTTATAAAGGCGATTAATATGAATAAAAATTTAAAAAACGTAGTATTTACTACAATGATAGGACTATGCACTTTTCAAATAGGTAAAATAGTAAATGAAAATAAAATTAAAGAAATAACAGAATCTTATGTTTTACGCACAGAATCAGGTGAAATGCTTGGTTACAATATAGCGATTCTTGACGATGAAAGACTTTTCACTTATGAAGATTAAGAAAAATAAGCGTAAATTTAGTCACTATAAGATTAAATTAACAGAAATTGAAGCGATCGAGCGCGAATGGACTATGAGATATAACTCTGAAATACCAAAGTGGCAACAAGAAATGTACACTTAATACAAACAAAATACGATTATCTTTGGATAATAATAATGTAACAAATAATTAATATACTATGCAACAAATTAAATTTATCAACTCAACAACTATTAAGTTAAACAATGTAACTTACAAAGGTTATCCTGTTGGCGAGTTACCAAAACGCTTCGCGTTTATCTATGACGAAGACAAAGATCAAGAAGGTATCACTGAGTGGTTTAACTTCAAAGGCTTAACTTATGTCGAGTATAACCCTTCAATCTGGTCTTATGTCTAGTCCTAAAAACATGAAAGAATTATGCCTCTATGTAAAACAGGCAAGAAAAAATCGTGCGCGAGGGCATAGACTCAAGCACTCACATGAGGTGTGTAGCGGATTGACTGACAACGAGTGGAATGCCGTTGTTACAAGGCAGAAAACATCGTTCGCCAAAGGCAAGTCGTTCGCTTACACTGCTCGGTGGAATGACTACAAAGTAAACTATAAAACAAACAAACTATGAAACTAATAGAAGTAAACAACAATGGAACATCTACGTTCTTATTAAATGACGGGCGTGAAATAAAGTCTTATCAATCAGGTTATATAAGAGTTAATAACTTTTACCACGATAGACTGTATCAAATAAACAAAAGAATTGAAGTTAGAGACGAATACTGGACAGGTTATTGGCACGGTAAAGGCTATACTGATAGAGTTATAAGCAGTTACAAGCGTATATTAATTCCAAACGAAATAGATCGACTAGAATATATTATTAACTGGGTAAAGAAAAATGTAAAATGAGAAATATAAAACTTAACGACTCAGAGTGTATGTTTATATACTACACATTAAGAAAATACGCCAATCAAACAGAAAATTTAGATGACGATGACAAAGAAGACATACACGAAGTAGCAAATAAATTCAAATAATATGACAGAAAAAATAAAAGACTTTGTAGAACACGAGTTAAAAATGTTAGATAAAGGTATCGTAGCTACGCCTACAGAAGATTATCTTGAAAACTTTTCAAAAGCTAACAACGGAAGTAATGACTTCTTACTAATGCAAATGGCTAAAAACTTAGGCTATAAAATAGCCTTATTAAATATGAAAGATAGATTTTATGAGTAAAATGAACGAAATAGATGAGATAGCTCAGTATCAAGCTGATGTTATACTAGAAACCCTGAAAGAACAGGTGGAATGGTCCATAGCGGACTATGATTTAAGCGGTGATGACTATTATAATCTAAGAGATTACACTGTCTACCAAACTGTAATTAAATTGCTAGAACAAGTGGATCTTGTAGATGTTGATAATTACAAACAAAATACGATTATCTCTGGATAATATATATGTAACAAATAAAAATAATAAACTATGTATTGTAAATGTGGAAATGAAGTACACCCTGTGAGGTTGGAATTAGGTTATAAAACGTGTGTT